>ERZ1674154.1-NODE-1-length-85449-cov-15.693210_pt1 | contig 85449 bp, 74 predicted proteins | sample MGYA00581306_ERZ1674154 | MGnify/ENA primary metagenome ERZ1674154 (study PRJEB41354, sample SAMEA4873325) | human saliva metagenome | biome: human-associated habitat [ENVO:00009003]; feature: mouth environment [ENVO:08000002]; material: saliva material...
CAAGAGAGATGTTTTCTGCCTTCGTCTCCAGAACAACAGCTGTTTCCATAGGGTTTTCAGGTAAATACCACCCATCCGGTTTGTCCGCCACCCCAGAAAATCCCAGCTGATTAAAGGTCGTTATCTGACCGACACCGGCTCGAACGCCGTCCTTATCAGTCAGCCCGAGGATATCGCGTGCTTTATCACGCACCTGATCCTCAGTCATTTTTCTTGCCATGGGTTCTATGTCCCCCTACCTCAGTACTTACTTGTCCGTGCCTGCGATACAACCATCAGTTGCATCCCAGATTTTCGATGACCATCATCGGTATCTATCTACCAATATCGAAGTAGCCAAAAGCCAAGCAGTTATTCATGGCTAATGCCTCAGCAAGCTGAAATCTACCTCCATATATCATCAAGATACAGGTATATCACAGCCGCAACATACCAGCTCTGCAAATCGTCATCCCCTCCTTTACCTCCGGCTAACCAGCCCATGCAAAAGGGGCCGCAGAAGCAACAACTTCCACAGCCCCTCATCCTTATAACGCGATGCCGCTACTGGCGCTGTAGCAGCACCATCACCTCGTAGTGGTCCGTATGCGGGAACATATCCAGCACGCGGCCCTGCACCGGCGCATACGAGGGCATGCGCTCCAGATCCTTCGCCAGAGTCACCGCGTTACAGCTCGAATACACCACACGGTCAATACCCGAACCCTCAATCCACGCGCACAAGCTCTCACCAATACCGCGACGCGGCGGGTTCACCACCAGCATCTGCGGCACCGCACCCGAAGACACCGCGAACTCCGGCGCATCCTGAGCCGAAAAACTCACGCCCTCCAGACCGTACTCAGCGACCGTGCGCTGCGCCGAAGCGACCGCCTCCGCACTAATCTCAATGCCCGTCACCGAGCCGCCGTCCATCACCGACGCGGCATGCAGAGCAAAACCACCCACACCGCAGTACAGGTCCCACAGCGAGCGCGGCGCCACCTCACGCACCCACTCGCGGCCCTGCGCATACATCGCCTCAGCGACCTTCGTGTTCGTCTGGAAGAAGCTCTGCGGACGCAAATGCAGGGTCAGGTCATTCACCTGCATCGGCAGAGTCTGACGCTCCGAGAGGATAATCTCCTCATCGCCCTCAACGCGCGCCACCGGCTCACGCAGCAGGTTCACCGACAGCACCGCCAGGTTCGGCAGCTGCTCCTGCAACCACCCCAGCTGCCGGCGAATCGGCACCAGCAGCTTCTTCGAACGCAACACAAAACGCACCATCAGCTCGCCCGCCGCCGAAGCAGTCACCAGAATATTCTTCAGCTCACCGCGACGATTCGGAATGTCATAGGGGGTTAAATCTGCGCGCCGAATCAGCTCGTGTAGCACCGGAATAGCAGCCTGAATCGGCTCCATATAGAGCGGGCATTCGCTTAAATCCGTGGATGCGCCCGTACGGTAGTCCACGATGCCCAGGGTCGGGTTCTTCGCCGAACCGCCCACCACGAGCTTCGCCTTATTGCGGAAGCCCGCCTCCGCGCTGGTCACCGGATCCAGCCACTGCAGCTGCGGGTACGCGGCAAGCAGGGCGCGGGCATGCTCCTGCTTCGCCTGCACCTGCGCGGTGTAGGCGGTCTCAATGCTGGGGCAGGAGGAGCAGAGGTCTTCACGAAAATAGGCACATTCCATAGGGGAACCATTTTACCGCCTCCACGAGCCGGGAACGCCGCCGGCCCATGACGCACGGGCGCTTAGGAACGCGAAGGACCCGATGGCCGAGTCCCCGGGCGACAATTTACTTTCAGCGCCGACCGATACGACCCCACCGAGAGCACGGAGAACCCCGAAAAGACTGACAGCACCCCAAGAAAGCCCAGGCACGAGGCGACGGCCCCGGCAGAAAAGACAGAGCCGATGGACCCAATCGAGAATACCGAGCCAATCGAAAACGCCGAGTTCACGGAGCCAATACTGCAGAACGAGTTCACCGATCCGATGCTCAGAATCGAGCCCCGCGATCCGATGCTCTTCACGCTCCGAGCGGTGCGGTCCGGGGCCTGCGAGAGATGAGAGGAAGATGTGGTGTGAGAGCTCATGTTCTCAGCATATCGCTTGCCCCCTCCTCGCCTCGCAAACGCCTATCTGAGATACCGCCAAATTGGAACAGAAAAAGCGGGGGTGGCCACCCATCATGGGTAGCCGCCCCCGCCTCATACGGATGCGTGTACCTGCGCCGGTTTGAGTACCAGCGCTAGGTCGCCACCGTGTCACGCTTCGCGTGCCACGGATTCCATAACTTTTTGCCCCATCGGGGACAAAAAGTTATTACATCATTCCTCCCATGGCGTCCGCACCGGGAGCAGCCGCACCTGCGGGCTCCGGCTTGTTCGCAACAACAGCCTCGGTGGTCAGGAACAGACCGGCAATCGACGCAGCGTTCTGCAGAGCCGAACGGGTCACCTTCACCGGGTCAGCAATACCAGCAGCCATCAGGTCCTCGTACTCGCCGGTTGCGGCGTTCAGACCGGTACCTGCGGGCAGGGAGCGAACGCGGTCAACCACAACGCCCGGCTCTAGGCCAGCGTTAGCGGCAATCTGCTTCAGCGGTGCGTCGATAGCCACGCGCACAATGTTCGCACCGGTAGCCTCGTCACCGGTCAGCTCCAGCTTGTCGAAGACCTTCACGCCGGCCTGAATCAGAGCAACGCCACCACCGGGGACGATACCCTCCTCAACGGCAGCCTTAGCGTTACGCACGGCATCCTCGATGCGGTGCTTGCGCTCCTTCAGCTCAACCTCGGTTGCGGCACCGGCCTTCAGCACAGCCACGCCACCGGCGAGCTTAGCCAGGCGCTCCTGCAGCTTCTCGCGGTCGTAGTCGGAGTCAGAGTTAGCGATCTCTGCACGGATCTGAGCCACGCGACCCTCGATAGCTGCTGCGTCGCCCGCACCCTCGATGATGGTGGTCTCGTCCTTGGTCACAACGACCTTGCGAGCAGAACCGAGCATGTCCAGGGTTGCTGCGTCCAGGGACAGGCCAACCTCTTCGGTAATGACCTGGCCACCGGTCAGGATAGCGATATCAGCCATCTGAGCCTTACGGCGGTCACCGAAGCCCGGAGCCTTCACAGCAACAGACTTGATGGAGCCGCGCATCTTGTTCAGCACCAGCAGAGCCAGAGCCTCACCCTCAACGTCCTCAGCAACAATCAGCAGCGGCTTGCCGGACTGCATGACCTTCTCCAGGACGGGGACGAGGTCCTTAACGTTCGAGATCTTCTGGTTCACAACCAGGATGTAGGGGTCCTCCAGTACGGCTTCCTGACGCTCCGGGTCGGTCACAAAGTAACCGGACAGGAAGCCCTTGTCGAAGCGCATACCCTCGGTCAGCTCCAGGTGCAGGCCGAAAGTGTTGGAGTCCTCAACGGTGATGACGCCTTCCTTGCCGACCTTCTCCATTGCCTCAGCAATGAGCTTGCCGATCTCGGCGTCGCCAGCGGAAATCGAAGCGGTTGCGGCGATCTCTTCCTCGGTCTCAACTTCCTTAGCGGAGGAGAGCAGAGCCTCGGTCACAGCCTCAACAGCCTTCTCAATGCCGCGCTTGAGGCTCAGCGGGTCAGCGCCAGCAGCCACGTTGCGCAGGCCCTCGCGGACCAGTGCCTGAGCCAGAACGGTAGCGGTGGTGGTACCGTCACCGGCAATGTCGTCAGTCTTCTTGGCAACTTCCTTGACGAGCTCCGCACCAATCTTCTCGTACGGATCCTCCAGCTCGATTTCCTTCGCGATCGAGACACCGTCGTTGGTGATGGTGGGGGCGCCCCACGCCTTCTCCAGCACAACGTTGCGGCCGCGGGGGCCGAGGGTCACCTTCACTGCATCGGCGAGGGTGTTCAGACCGCGCTCCAGGCCGCGGCGTGCCTCTTCGTCAAAAGCAATGAGCTTTGCCATAAGTGTCCTCCTGAACGATAGGATTTTCTCCTGCATCCCGCTGGGATGCGGTACGTCTAAAATTGGGGCCCGGACCCTGGCGCGTGTAACTCACGCGCGCGCCATGCAGGGCGCCCAAATGCTACATCAATTGTGGCACCCGCACCGGCAGGGGGCAAACGTTTAAGCCCAAGGTTGAAGGGTTAATCGCCCAGTGCTTAATCTGCGCTCACCCAACCCACCATCGGGGACCTCAACGCCCTCTCGAGGGGGGACGTTAAAGCATCAACCCCACCCGGTACCTGATTGGAATTGCACGAGTGGGGTCGGTGAAAGTTTGTCATGACAAAGCGGCAGAGGCGGGGGCTTAGCCGGTGTAATCGGAGGCCAGAACCACAATCACCTCGTGGTTGCCCATCGGCACGGCGGAGGTCGCCTGGCGCACCTGGGAAATGTCCAGGGCTGCGGCGATGCTCTGCGCCTGCGCCTGGTAGCCCTCCGCGTAGTACACCACGCTGGTCGCCGGGGCCGCACCAGTGTAGTTGGCGGTCTCGTTGACGGTGTAATTGCTCAGCAGAGCCGCCGCGCTCGAGGCGCTACCGGCCGGGGCAGACGCGTTAAACACGCCCACCGAAATGCTGTCCACCAGGCCCGTCTTCGAGGGGCTGGCCGAGGCCGTCGCGGACGCAGAGGCCGAAGCGGAGGTAGCGGATGCCGAGGAATGGGCCGAAGCGGAGCTCGACGCGGACTTCTGCGCCGAGTACTCGGGCGAAGCCGTACGCGGGGCATAAATGTACATGGCGGCACCCACCAGCAGGCCGACCACGCCGGCGGCAACCAGCGGAATAGCACCCTTCGGGCTCTTTGCGGGATCGGCGTTGACCGCGCGGTAGGTTCCGCGGCGCGCGGTCTTCTCGTCCACCTCATCAAACTCGTCGCGGGGATAGCTCATGGTCTCCTCAATTCACGGGTACTTCATCGCGGTGGTCCGCGCGGTGCTTCTTCGAGGTAGCGCGGCGGATGACTCGACGCTCCCTGTACCTAGAGTACCGTCTCGGGCAAGCGGAACCAACGCGGGCACGCACTGCAAAGCGTCACGCCAGGATTGACTAGTCGGCGTCACGACGGGCACGCAGCGCATCCACGAGTCGCGGAGCCGCCGCGCGCACGCGCTCGTCGTCCAGCATGACGTTCAGCATCTGGTAGTAGGCAATCGGGGTGAATCCGAGGGCTTTAATGGCCTTCTCCTTGGAACCCTGATGCTTGAATCCTCGGCGTTCCAGGGCCAGGATGCGCCGCTCGAGCGGGTTCAGCCCGTCGTTCAGCTCATCCGATTGAGTATCAGCACGGACGGGGGTCTCGGCCGAGGTTTCAGCCGGGCTTTCGGTCTTTCCCGGAGTTTTGTTCTCCGGGGTTTCGGACTGCACGGCTTCGGTGTGTTCCTGCTCCGGCATATTCCCTCCTCATTCTGTCTGCGGCGTACCATCGCGGCCGACATTGCCACCGCGAGTATTCGTCTTCCCTTAGTCTAGAGGAGAGCCTCAGTCTAGAGGAGAAGCAAACGTCGCGCGCCCGGCACCGAGAAACCAGCCGGGCCGCCCCAGCCCGAGGAGTACGCTTGAACCAGCCCCTGAACACCATCATGAGCGAGGACTGGGCCGCGGCCCTCGCCCCGGTCGAAGAGCAGATTCACGCCATGGGGGATTTCCTGCGCGCCGAGCACGCCGCCGGCTACCGAACCTTCCCGCCGTCCGGTGATATCTTCAACGCTTTCCGCCGCCCAATGAGCGAGGTTAAGGTTCTTATCATCGGGCAGGACCCCTACCCCACCCCCGGTAATGCCATGGGCCTGTCCTTCTCGGTGCATCGCGGCATGCCCGTGCCCCGCTCGCTCACCAATATCTACAAGGAGCTGCAGGACGACCTGGGCATCGCTCCCGCCGAGCACGGCGACCTGTCCTGCTGGGCCGACGAGGGCGTCATGCTCCTGAACAGGGTGCTTTCCGTGCGCGAGTCCGATGCCGGTTCGCACCGCGGCAAGGGCTGGGAAGAGATTACCGAGTGCGCTATCCGTGCCCTGGTGGCGCGCAATCAGCCGCTCGTGGGTCTGCTCTGGGGTGCGGATGCACGCAAGTGCGCGCCCATGCTGAAGCCGTACCCGAGCGTGGAGTCGGCGCATCCCTCGCCCCTTTCGGCGCGACGGGGTTTCTTCGGTTCCCGCCCCTTCTCCACAGTGAATTCCCTGCTCGTGCAGCAGGGGGCCGAGCCGGTGGACTGGACCGTGCGCTAGAGCTTTCAAAGATAGCGTGGCGGCCCGTGAACTGAGGTTCACGGGCCGCCACGCATATTCTATATTGGCTATATAATCCCGTCAGGCATGTTAAGCCGGGGTGGATTCCGCATCCGCTGCTTCAGGAGCCACAGCGTCCAAAGGTTCAACGTTACGCGGCTTCGTGAAACGCTGCAACAGATACTGCATCGTGTAATTACCGAGCGCCACACCCGAGGCCATCGCCACCGCAATCGAGGCCGCCGTAATCATGTTCTGCATACCCAGAATCACGTCGGTCTCAACCGTCAGCAGGTACATGCCGCGGAAGAACGACAGACCCGGCAGCAGGAACGTAATCGCGGGAATCGAAAAGATGGCCTGCGGCACGTGCAGTCGGTACGCAAAATACGTACTCAACGCACCAATCACAACCGCCGCACACGCCGTCGGACCGCGACCCGTGCTCGGGCCGGCCAGAATATCATAGCTGTAATAAGCCGCCAGACCACAGGTGGTGATGAGCATCAGCCACCCAACCTTCACCAGCTTCGTCTGCAGGGTAATCGCGAAGGTCGCCGTCGCAATCAGGAAGAAAAACGACGCAACGAGCGGGGTCGTCGGTTGGAAGCGCAGCTGCTCAATATCCAGGGTCGGGCCATTGAAAATATTAATAGCGCTCACAGCCGTCGCGATGCCCACCACCAGGCCCAAGAAGCTCATGCCCGTCGACACGAAGCGGCCCGCGGCCGTCACCGGGAAACCGTTAATCGCGTCCTGCACGGCACCCACCAGGCGGGGGGTTGGCAAAAACATAATCATGCCCGCTGCAACCACCAAGGGTGCCGAAATCGGTTCCCCCGGACGCTGCAGAATCGAACCATCGCCACCCAGCCAAATCGCCAGGAAGGTCATCAGGCCCGCGCTGGCTGCCATGCGGAAGAACGCCGGGATACCGATTGAGCTTAGCCACTGAATCAGCAAGTACACCGGAATAAAGATGATGGCCGCGCTCAGAGCCGTGGAGAAGCTCGCACCCAGTGCCGCGGTCAGCGTCGCGGCGCAGGCCAGGTTTGCCAGCCACACGACCAGCGGCGGGAAGGGCTTGGGTCGGTGCGTAATCTGGCTCAGCTTTAGATCGGCAATCTCAAGGGTCATGCCGCCTCGCGTAATTTTGTAAATCAGGCCGTACACCTCGGAGAGCGCCTCATAGTTCTCCGTAGAAGAACGCACCACGCGCACAAGCGTGTGGGTAAAGCGCTCGTCCGCGTTCGCGTTGCGCTTGGCAATGCGGGACTCCATGTAGATATCCGGGTCCGAGGTGTAGTTGATGGTCACCGACTGGTTGGTAATATCAACGTCCACCGAATCCAGCCCGTACGCGGAAGAGACCGCGATGATGGCCGAGTCCACGTCCATAGCGTCGGCACCGTAGTGGAACATCGCCTCCGCCAAACGCAGGGTGAAGTTCAGGGTATCGCGGGCGTATTCCTTCTCGCGACGGAAGGCCTCACGGCGCTCGTGCTCCTGAGTACGAATGGTCGGCACGAACTGCCGCTGGGCGATGCGAGCGGCACCGCGCGGCGCGCCGGGAGCCGCCTCCTCGGTACGCACAAAAGAACGTAGGTGGCGCGTACCCCAGCGACCGCCGGTACCGCGGCCTCGCGCTCCTCGTACGTTCCGGCCCACGAGGGGCACGGCGGTCGTCGCCGCCGAGACGGGGCCGGTCTTGGGCACCGCGGCAGAGGCCGTATCGAGGCCGTAACGCTGCGCGGCCTGGGAGTTCGGAACCTGAGGAATCATGCCGGTCATGGGAACCGGCTGGGAGGGGCGCGTCAGAGCCGCCTCAGTCACCACGTTGCTGGCAGTTACGGGATGCGCTTCGCCGCGGTATGCGTCCAGTTCATCCTCGGGGGTGAGGGACGGGTCAATGAGGGTACGGGCACCGTGGTCGAGCTCGGCAGGCTCCTCCTGCGGGGCGGATACCTCGTCCGGGACGGTAGAAATACCAACCTGCGCGGCTACGTCGTGCAGAACATCGCTCACGGCGTGCGCCTGCACGGTCCCCGTCTCTTCGGAGGTGTTCTGCTGCGCCAGGACGCGGCGCAGGCGCTCGTCAGCAACCTGATCGAGGGAGACCAGGGGAAACCCGCCCTTGCCTGCGACGTAACCCGCTGTGACCGCGGGGACGGCCTCTTCCGAGGCGCTATTCCGGGTGTTATCCGGCTCTCCCGGCTGAGCCTGCGCCTCGCCTGCATGCGACGCGTTCCGCGCTCCGGCTCGTACCTCCGAAGGCGCGGGAGTATTCCTCGAATCTGCCAATGTCCCCTCCCGTTTAGACAGTGCCCCTATAGTCTAACAAGGGAGCGACGCGAGGGGTACACCCTCGTGAGCAGGTCCCGAAATCAAATTCTCCACCCCTCCGCCCGGCCCGTTTTCTTCGGCTGTTCGCGGTCTGCCTCCCCTCGGTGAAGAACGCGGGCAACAAAATATCCCGCCACCTCAGTGACGGGATATTTACGCATTGTGTGCTCGTTTCCGCACCCGTGGGCGACGGAATACGGCAACCCGGCCGGGGCCGAGGTTAATTACTCAGCGTCGTGGTCGGTCTCGAGGATCTTAACCAGCGAGTCCAGAGCCTCTTCAGCACCCTCACCCTCAGCACGCAGAACGACAACATCGCCGTGCTTTGCGCCCAGGGACATCAGGGACAGGATGGATGCTGCATCCATAGCCTCATCGGCGGGCTCGCCCTTAGCTGCGATGGTGACCTCGACGGGGAGGTCGCCAGCTGCCTCAGCGAAAATTGCTGCCGGACGTGCGTGCAGGCCGACACGGCTTGCGATAGTGGCTTCGCGCTCTGCCATTATGTTTCTCCTTTGATTCAGGAACCGAAATAATCTCGGAACCTATTCTAGATGAACGGGGCGCGTTAGGACCCGCCCTTACCCTATAAATTGTACCGGTTAGCCCTGCGCTAACAAACATAAAAATGCCGGGTGCAGAAATAATCTCTGCACCCGGCATTGTAGGTGTGTCGGCTCATGGGCCGAGCGGTTCAGCGACCATCCGACGGTGAGGAAGCCGCGAACCCTAGCGACTCTTGATTAGAGGCCCAGCTCGTCCAGAATCGGCAGAGCCTTGCGTGCGCTCTCCTTCGCCTCGGCAGAGGAAATCTGCTGCAGGGCGATAGCGGCAATCTGCTGTGCCTTCTCCTTGGTGACGGACTTCAGCACGGCGGCCACGGCGGGGATAGCGCCGGCGTTCATGGACAGGGTATCAACGCCCAGACCGATCAGAACAACAGCCAGAGCCGGGTCGGCTGCGGCCTCGCCACAGACGCTCACGTACTTCTTCTTGCCGGCGGTGACCGATGCACGCTGAGCACCCTCAACGGTCATCTTGATCATCTTCAGCACTGCGGGCTGCCAGGGGTTGTTCAGGTGAGCCAGATCGCCCAGCAGGCGGTCAGCCGCCATGGTGTACTGGGTCAGGTCGTTGGTACCGATGGACACGAAGTCCACCTCGCCCAGGATTGCCTCGGCGTTCATCACGGCTGCGGGGGTCTCAACCATCACACCGTGAACGGGCAGGCCAATCTCCTTGAGCATGTTCGCGAAGTTACGTGCCTCGGAGGTGGTCGAAATCATCGGGGCCATAACCCAAATGTCGGCGTCGGAATCCTCCGAAGCGGCCTTGATAGCCTGCAGCTGGCGGGTCAGAACGCCCGGCACGGTCCAGTCGGTACGGAAACCGCGGACACCCAGTGCGGGGTTCTCCTCGGGGTTCACGTTCAGGAACGGCAGGGGCTTGTCAGCGCCGGCGTCCAGGGTACGAACCACGATGTGCTTGCCGGGGAAGGCGTCAAACACGGACTTGTAGGTCTTAGCCTGAGTCTCGATGGAGGGCTCAGCGTCGTGGCCCAGGAAGCCGAACTCGGTGCGGAGCAGGCCAACACCCTCGGCCTTCAGGCTTGCAGCCTTTTCAGCGGACTTGCCGTCACCAACGTTTGCGTACAGCTCAACGCGGGTGCCGTCAGCCAGCACGCCCTTGCCGTCGAAGTCGGCGACGGGCTTGCGGTTTGCGTACTTAATGGCTGCCTCGCGGTCAGCATCGGTGGGTTCGGTGTCAACGATGCCCTCGTTGGAGTCCACGTACACGACGGTGCCGTCGGCAATATCGGTCACGCCCTTGGCCGCCACGATAGCGGGCAGGCCCAGGCCGCGAGCCAGAATAGCGGTGTGTGCCTGGGGGCCACCGTCAGAGGTAATCAGAGCGATAACCTTCTCGGGGTCCAGGGTTGCGGTGTCAGCCGGTGCCAGGTCGATAGCGGCCAAGATGAACGGCTCATCAGAGACGGGGATGCCGGGGGCCTGCTGGCCGGTCAGCTCGGCGACGATGCGGGCACGAACGTCGTGGATGTCGGTGACGCGCTCAGCCATGTAGCCGCCCAGGGCAGCCATCTGGTCAGCGAAGGAGGTTGCCGCCTCCCAAATAGCGCGCTCGGGGGCCATCTCCTGGGTCTCAACCAGCTTGATAGCACTCTTGATGAGTGCACGGTCGGTAGCCATCTGAGAGGTGGACTTCAGAACAGCCTTGCCGTCACGGCTAGCGTGCTCTGCACGAGCGAGCAGGTCTTCCTTCACGCGGACCGAAGCGTCCTTGATGCGCTGCGCTGCTGCCTCGGCGGTCTCACTGCTCAGACGCAGGCCGTCCTTGGGCTCTTCAATGGGCTTGGGCATCTGAAGAACCGGGCCAATCACGCGACCGGCGTAGACGCCGACGCCCTTGTAGGTAGTCATGGGATTCATATCCTATCTGTGGGTTCTCTACAGTGTAACGCGTTCTATTCGCGCTGTCCTCTGTAGTTGCGAGTCAATCAGAAGATGAGGTCTACGGTTTAGGCGGATGCCTTGGAACGGGCACCCATGGACTTCAGCACAACGTACACCAGAGCCGATAGCACGGTACCGGCCAGCACGGCCACGAAGAACATCAGCGGGTTCTGCGCCAGACCAATAATCCAGATACCGCCGTGCGGTGCCGGAGAGGCCACGTGAGCGCTCATCGAGATGGCACCGGCGAGGGCACCACCCACAATGGTCGAGGGGATGACACGGGCGGGATCAGCCGAGGCGAAGGGAATAGCACCCTCGGAGATGAAGGATGCACCCAGCAGCCAGGCGGCCTTGCCATTCTCGCGCTCGGTCTCGCTGAAGAGCTTGGGGCGCAGGGTGGTTGCCAGGGCCATGGCCAGCGGCGGGACCATACCCGAGATGATGACGGCGGCCATGATTTCCTGGTTCACGGTCGCGCCCGAGGACAGACCGGCGGTTGCGAAGAGGTAAGCAGCCTTGTTGATGGGGCCGCCCAGATCGGAGGCCATCATGGCACCCAGGATCAGGCCCAGCAGCAGAGCGGAACCACCAGACATGGAGGTCAGCCAATCCTGCAGGGTGGTCATAACCCAAGCCAGGGGCGCACCGAGCAGCAGGTACATTGCCAGGCCGGTCACCAGCGAAGTCACGAGCGGAGTGATGACCACGGGCATCATGGAACCCAACCAGCGGGGTAGCTTCAGGGTGCCCAGGGCGTATGCAATCAGACCGGCGAGGATACCGCCGACGATACCGCCGAGGAAGCCGGAGTTCACGGCCAGAGCCACCGAACCGGCGATGAAGCCCGGTGCGATACCGGGACGCTGAGCCAGACCGTACGCAATGTACGCGGCAAGAGCCGGAACCATCAGGCTCAGACCAAAGCCACCGATGGTCTGCAGAACAGCGCCCAGGTACAGGGTCCAGTGCACGTCACCCAGGTTGAACAGGGTTGCCGAACCCAGAATTGCCTTGGTGTCCACGTCGCCAAGGTTCGGCATGGTGATGGCCTCGAAGACGAAGCCGAGGGCCACCAGAATACCGCCGGCGGCGACGAACGGAATCATGTAGGAGATACCGGTCATCACGGCCTTGTAGATGCGCGAGCCCCAGGCACCCTCGGAGGCGCCGGCGCTGTCATCGGAGGTGGATGCGGCGGCGGCCACGCGGGCACCGTTCGGGTTCTCGGCCTCGGCCAAGGCCTCAGCGATCATTTCCTTCGGCTCGTCGATACCGCGCTTGACGGGGGACTCCACGAAGGGCTTACCGGCGAAGCGGTTGCGGTCACGCACGTTCACCGACACGGCAAAAATCACGGCGTCGGCGGCGTCAATATCGGACTGGCTCAGGGTTTCGTTGCCCGAGGAGCCCTGGGTCTCAACCTTCAGGTCGTAGCCGAGTTCCTCGGCGGCGTACTTGAGGGCGTCGGCGGCCATGTAGGTGTGGGCGATACCGGTGGGGCACGCGGTCACCGCGACAATCTTCTTCACGGCCGGCGCGCTTTCAGAAGCCTTCGGGGCTTCCTTCTCGGCAGCGGCGGGGGCGGCGTGCGCAGCCTCGGCGGGCTTAGCCTCCGCCTTCTTCTCGCCCACGCCCAGCGCACCGTTCACCAGGTCCACGACCTCATCGGCGGACGAAGCCTCGCGCAGGGCGGCGGTGAAGCTCTTCTTCATGAGGGAACGTGCCAGGGTCGACAGCAGCTTCAGGTGAGCCTGGTCGGCCCCGTCGGGTGCAGCGATGAAGAAGATCAGGTCGGCGGGGCCGTCCTTAGCGCCGAACGAAACGGCGGGGTTGGGGCGTGCCATGGCCAGGGTCGGCTCGGTGACGGCGGCGCTGCGGCAGTGCGGGATGGCAATGCCGCCGGGAATACCGGTGTCGGTCTTGGACTCGCGAGCCTCGGCAGCCGCGTAGAGCTGCTCGAAGTCGGTCGCGCGGCCGGCCTTGACGACAGCTTCGGCAAGCTTGGCGATGACGTCGAATCGGGTGTCGCCGAGATTCTCGTCCAGTAGGACGAGATCTGCGGTGATCAGATCGGACATGTTCTCTCCTCGGATTGGAGTGGAGGCGGGATGCTCCGGCGGGAACGCCCTCCTCCTGTGTTTTAAGTGTGTGCAGAGCCTCGGACAAATATTCTCAAATTAGAATATTTACGTCGGTGGTGTTTCGCTCCTCATCAGAGCTGAATCTGACGGACAGTAACCTTCTCGGGGGTGGTCTGATCCAGCGAGGGCATACGGGTACCGGGCAGGGCCGCCGCGGCAGAACCGTGGGCCACCGCCTGAACCAGGCAACCGGGCGCATCCGCGCCGCGAGTATGCGCGATCAAGAAGCCCGAGAGCGAAGAGTCACCGGCACCCACAGTGCTACGCACCTGAATCGGCTCGTGCACGGCGTGCCAGATACCTTCCTCGGTCACGAGCACCGCGCCGCCGCCGCCCAGGGTGGCCAACACGTACTCGATGCCGTCGCCAAGCAGCTTCTGAGCGGTGCGGGCGGTCAGCTCGGGGCTGGCCTCCAGCTCCTCCCAATTATCACTACCGGTCAGCTGGGCTAGCTCCTCGGAGTTGGGCTTAATCAGCGTGGGCTTGTGCTCACCCGCAACGGTCGCAATCAGCGGCGCCTCAGAAGTATCAATAGCAATCTTGCCCGCGTAACCGGAGGCGCGTAGGGCCGCCACCAGCTCGGAATAGTAGGTGGGCTCCAGACCCGGCGGAAGAGAGCCGGCCAGGACCACCCATTCGGCTCCCTTGGAACGCTCAACCACCAGGGCGTCCAGCTTCTCGCGCAGCTGCGCATCAAAGTGGGTGCCGGGAGCGTTCAGCTTGGTGGTGGTGCCATCGGGGTCCACCACGGTGATGTTCGAGCGAATCGGCTCACCGGTCGGCAGGTTCGCAAACTCGACATCCACCGCAGACAGAGCGGTCAGCACCGGGTCGGTGGACTCGCCGGGCACAATAGCCACGGTCGGAACACCGGAAACCTGCAGCGCGCGAGAAATATTCACGCCCTTGCCGCCCGGATCCTGCACGGCACCGACGGCACGCTGCACGGCGCCGTGGGCCAGGGGCGCGCCGAGCTCAATCGTGCGGTCCAGGCTGGGGTTGGCGGTCAGAGTAATAATCATTAGGCAATCACAATCTCAACATTGGCGGCCTCGAGCGCCTGGCGAAGGGCACCCTCGGGCTCGCGATCGGTAATGAGGGTGTCAATATCCTCAAATCCAGCGAAGCGGACCAGGGACTCCTGGCCAAACTTCGCGGAGTCACAGAGCAGGACCACGCGACGGGCGGACTTGCAGATTGCAGTCTTAACGATTGCCTCGTTCATGCCGGGGGTGGAGATGCCAAAGTGCGGCTCGATGCCGTTGGCACCGATAAACGCAATATCGGGGCGCATCGTGCCGAAGTGCTCGGCCGCGCGGGCACCGACGGCGGCCCAGGTCATCTTACGCAGCTGACCGCCCACCAGCTCGAGGGTTACGCCCTCGGCCTCGGCGAGCTTAACTGCAATATGCAGTGCGTGGGTGATGATGATGCGGTCGTTGCCGGTCTTGAGGCTGAAGTTCTCGGCGCCGATGTGGTCGGCGAGAATCTCGATGGTGGAACCCGCGTCCAGCACGATGGAACCCGACTCAGAATCGCGTAGCATCTGGTACGCCTTGGTGGCGATGCGACGCTTCTCCGGGGTGTTCATGCCCTGGCGGGAGGAAATAGACGATTCCAGAGAGGTGGACTGCTCGATGGTCACCGCGCCACCGTGGACGCGGCGAAGCTTGCCGGCCTCTTCCAGGGCGGCAAGGTCACGGCGCACGGTCTCCATGGTCACATCGTATCGGCGCGCAAGGTCTGCGCCGTTCACGCGGCGTGCGGAGGCAACGAGCTTTGCAATTTCGGCACGGCGTTCTTCTGCGAACATAAATTCGGTGTTCTTTCGGTAGTGGGTAGGAAATCTGTGCGTATCTATGGCGTGTTCTCAGTGCGGGTACGTTCCCGCGGGAAGCAAACGCAGTGCGCCCCAGAACATCCATTATCATACTTGATTTTATGTGGGTTTTTGTGGGTAGGTCAATATAAACCACCGTATTCACCGGAATATTACCCTGTGTTCCCTACAGAAACCACACCCTTTACCACCCCGTGTGAGTGATTATGTCTGTTTGACTCGATGAGGCGTTGGGTTTTGTTCCGCGGACCACACATAACGCGGGCCACACATAACGCGGCCCACACGCATCGACCGCCAGTGTCCACCGGTCGGGCGGCGGGCCGGTCCCTACGCCCGGCGCTCCCGGCGTTTGCGGAGCACCCGGTGCATCCAGAAAGCGCAGGCCGCTCCCAGCAGGGCACCCGTACCGTTCATGAGCACATCCACGAAATCCCCCGTGCGGTTAGGCATGAAGCTTTGAATCGTCTCGATGCACGCGCTCACCACGAACCCGGCGTACAGCACATGGCGTCGCGCAGACGGTCCCAGGAGCAGGGCGAAGAGGAAGCCTCCAGGCACAAACATGATGACGTTTGAGAGCTGCTCGATGCTGGAGTAGGTCACAAACTCGGGTAGCCAGCCGGCGGCGTGGCCCGCATCCAGCAGGGCTGCGAGGCGGCCACCCATCTCATTGTCGTCCACGTGGACGGGGGCGAACACGATGCTCGCCACGACCAGGCAGTACAGTGCGGTAAGGGCCCAGAGGGCGCCGCGGAGCACGCGCATCCCCCGGGAGAGGGGACGCGCCGAGGACTCAGCTGCCCCCTCGGGCGCAACGGATGCCCCCTGCGCCGAACGCTCAAGGACTTTGCCCGCGGGGCGCGCGCTACCAGACAATGCGACCCACCTCGTCGGTGTATCGCGAGGAGTCCCACGCGAAGAGGCCGGGGACGTCCACCACCAGCGGCTCGGCGTTCGGCACGGTCACGGTCCACTCCTCACCCGCGGCGGCGGAGAGGGCGCGGCGAATCAGGCTGCCGTGGCTGACGGCGATAATCTTCTGTTCTCCGCCTCGCTCCGCGTAGTCCCGCACAATCTGGCGCAGCACGCGTACCGCGCGAATGTACACGTCGCGTTCGGATTCCACGTTCGGGTAGTAGCGCTCGGGGGCGCGGCGTTCGGGGGCGGGAATGTCCAGGCCCTCGCCGTCACCGTAGGCGCGCTCGACCAGCTCGGGGTAGGTCTTGTCCACCTGCAGGTCGAAGTGCTCGCCGACCAGCTGCGCGGTCTCGTGGGCACGGGACAGCGGCGAAGACACCAGCACCGTAAAGTCCAGGCCCATCTCCGCCAGCTTCTTGCCGGTGGTGTGTGCCTGCTCGCGACCGGTGTCGTTGAGCGGAATGTCCGTGACGCCCTGCATGAGGTTCACCTTGTTCCAGTCGGTCTGGCCGTGACGAATCAGGGTGAGGGAGGTGTTCTCGGCGCCGGCGGGCAGGGGCTCAGGTCCCAGGTCGGGTTCGTTCTGACGCACGAGCAGGCGGTCGATGGTGCTGTCCAGGTACTGCAGGGGCACCTCGGTCAGGGAGGCGTTGACGGGAATCGGGTAGAAACCCTCCTCGGTGAGGCAGTCGGGGCGCTCCCCCAGCAGGGCGTTCATCATCAGCGCGATGAACATGCCGTGGGTTGCCACCAGCACGGTCTTGCCGTCGTACTCGCGGCGCACGCGGTTCAGGGCCGCCAGGCCGCGGGCGACGAATTCCTCCGTGGGTTCCACGCCGTACTCCTCACCGGATTCGCGGGAGGCGAGCACCAGCTCGCGAGTGGCGATTTGCCCCTCCAGCTCGCCGAAGGAGCGCTCCTGGAATCCGGCCACGGCACCCCGGTAGGGCACGTTCAGGCCTTCGGCCACAATCTCGGCGCTTTCGGCCGCGCGGCTCAGGGGCGAGGAGAGCACCAGGTCGACGACGGTGCCTTCGTCACGGGCCTGCTTCAGCGCGTCGATGGCGGTGCGCACCTGGTCGCGGCCGGTGTCGTTGAGGGGAATGTCGGTGCCGCCCTGGAAACGGTGGTCGATGTTCCAATCGGTCTGCCCGTGGCGCATAAGAATGATGCGGGTTCCGTGCGGTTCGGGCGCGACGGGGGTGATGATGGGGGTGTTCTGTGCGTCGGTCATCCTTCTAGTATCCCACTCGTCTCCGCGAGTTCAAGGGGTCGAAGCCACACCGCCGGCACGCCGCCCGCGGTGCCGGCCTCATACCGGAGGATGAGGAGAATAGCTCCCTCCAGCGCCGCGTCGGCCCTTTTCTCAGCGTATTCCCATATTTTTCAGCCCTCAGATGGAGGGCCGAGCCGCCGAGAAGCTGAGATGATAGACGGGTACTTCCGTTAGTTCATATCCGATGAAGGTTGCTATGACGCAGAATCCTCAACCCCAGAACCCGCAGTTCCAGGCTCCCACGTCCCAGAACCCGTACTCGATGACCCCTCCGCAGGCGGCGCAGCCTGCGGGTCAGTACTCCACTCAGCCGGGTCAGCCTAGCCAGGCGGGGTATTATCAGGGCCAGCCGGGTTACCCCGCTCAAGCACCCCAGATGCCCCAGCAGATGCAGCAGGCGCCCTTCGCGCCCGGTGCGATCATTTCTGCCCGCAACCTGCACAAGTCCTACGGCAATAACCCGGTTCTGCGTAACGTGAGCCTCGATATCTACCCCGGCGAATCCGTGGCGATTATGGGTCCTTCCGGTTCCGGTAAGACCACCCTGCTGCACGCGCTCTCGGGCATTATTAAGCTCGATGCCGGTTCCGTGCTGTTCAACTCCCCCACCGGTCAGGTGGCGGTCGAGTCTCTCAGCGAGCGCGAGCGCACCTCCCTGCGCGCTAGCTCTTTTGGTTTCGTGTTCCAGCAGGGTCTGCTGGTTCCCGAGCTGACCGCGGAGGAGAACGTCTCCCTCGCCGCGATGATTGCGGGTATTCCCCGCCAGCAGGCGCGCGCCATTTCTGCTGACCTGCTGAACCGCCTGGGTCTGGGCCAGATGCTGGACCGCCGCATGGGTGAGATGTCCGGTGGTCAGGCCCAGCGCGTGGCTATTGCCCGTTCGCAGGTGAACGGCGCCCCCGTGACCTTTGCGGATGAGCCGACCGGCGCGCTGGATTCGAAGACCGCGCGCGAGGTGATGGCGCTGCTGCTGACCATGATTCCGCAGCAGGGCAAGACTCTACTGGTGGTCACCCACGATCCGAACGTGGCTGCCGCGTGCTCCCGCGTGGTGTACCTGCAGGACGGCCAGATTGTGAGCGATCAGCGCAATAGCCAGGGCGGCGTACCCGCGCAGAACGGCACCCAGAACCCTGACGCTCAGTCTCAGGCAGGTGCATAATGCAAATCTATGCTCTGCTCGCCAAGCGAACCCTATGGAGTTCGCAGGCGATTCTTCCCGTGCTGGCTTTTGCGGCCTCATCGGCGCTGTTTTTGACGGTTGCCGGTGGTGTTCAGGCACTGAGCACCTGGCTTGACCACGCCTCCAACGTTGACCACGAACTGGTGAACCTGATGGGCATTCAGAAGCTCTACATGGGTTTGGCGTGGGTTGCCGCTCTGGTACTGGTTGTTCCGCTCTTTACCCTGGGCGCTTCGGCTGCTCGTTTGAGTGCCCGCCGCCGTGACGAGCGTCTGGCTTCCCTGCGCCTGATTGGTGCCTCCACGACCCTGATCGTGGGTCTGTCGGTTGCAGACGCGCTGGTGTACTCCTTCGTGGGTTTCATTATTGGCCTGTTGCTCTACCTGGTGCTAATTTTCCCGTTCGGTGCCATGCACTTCATGAACGTACCGCTGGGTGCTGAGAATATGCTCCTGCCGGTGAGCATGATTTTCTACTGCTTCCTGGGGTGCATGGTCCTGGCGGCTCTAAGCTCTCTCTTCGGTCTGGCGAAGGTCAGCATCAGCCCGCTGGGTGTGCGTACCCGCGCGAAGGCTGGCTCCGCCGGTTACATTGCCCTGGGTATCGGTGTTGTTCTGGTCATTGCCGTGATGATTCTGGCGTCTACCTCCACGGGCTTCAGAATGTTCTCGCCCTTCCAGGACGGCGGCGCCGATAGCGCCATCAAGAACCTCGCGATCTTCATTGCTCTGCCTGGTCTGGTGATGATGGTTGCCATCGATCTGATTGGCACCTTCCTGGTGTGGGCGTACGCAAAGATTCGTGTACGCATGACCCAGAAGGCGTCAGTGCTGCTGGGTTACCGTGCGGTGCTGGAATCCCCGCGCGGTGCATGGCGCCAGGTTTCGGGCGTGGCACTGTCGACCTTCTTGGTGACCTTCTTCGGTCCCATCCTGATTCTGGCGGGTGAGATGAGCAAAGACGCGAAGGAAGCCGGTCCCGCCGCCGGTCCCTTCATGACCATCATGCAGGACATGTTCCAGGGCATGCTGCTCATGCTGTTCTTCTCGTACCTGCTGGTCACCCTCTCCGCAGTGCTGAACCAGAGCGCCGCCATTTACGAGCGTGGTTCGCTGTATTCTTCACTGAATATGATGGGTACCCCCACGAAGCTGCTGCAGGCTTCGCGCCTGACCGTGGTCTTCGGCCCGCTGGTGCTCATCAGCGTGATTTCTGCGCTGCTGGGTCTTCCGCTGACGGCTTTGATTGCGGCTCAGGGTCTTCCCGGTGAGGTTCTGGCGAAGATGTTCGGTCTGACCTTCGGCGCTATTGCGCTGGGTCTGGTACTGGTCTATGTGGGCCTGTTGGCGACCATTCCGTTTATGCGTCAGGTGACTCATAAGCCGGTGTCCGCTCTCTAGGCTGCTCGGCCTCTACCCTCCCGTTGCGTTCTCTTTGGGCGCGGCGGGAGGGTTTCTTTATGTGGTTTTCCGTTCTGCGGGCGGGGCGTAACCCTGCATGTTTTCTCAGGCGCCGGGCTGGCGCTTCCATACCCTACAGCCCTGTGAGAGACTGACATTATGTTTGAACACACAGTACCCTCCGATTGGTTCCCCCGCTGCGCAATCTTCGACTGCGACGGCATCCTCCTCGATTCCGAGACCGTCTGGAACGATGTGCAGCGTGAGCTTTTCGCCCGCTGGTCTGTTCCCTTCACCGAGGAGGTGGAGCACCGCCTCACCGGCCTGGCGGCAGCCGATGTCGCCGAGGAGCTTGCTCTGCTCTCCTACGAGGCGCAGAACGGTCAGAAGCCGGACACCGCCTCCGCAGAATACGCCGAACACCATGAGCGCGTGATGAAGGACCTGCTCACCACCGAGCACGAGGTCATCAGCTCCGGCGTGGCCCTGATCGAGGGTGCGCAGGAGTTCCTGAGCTTCCTGAGCGAGCACATGCCCGTTGCGGTGGCGTCGAACTCTACCGCGAAGATTCTGACCCTGAAAATGGAAAGCTACCGTTATGCCCCGCTGGTGCGCACCTGGGTCAGCAGCGAGGACGTTCCCGCGGGCAAGCCGGCACCCGATATGTACCTGGAGGCGGCGCGCCGCCTCGGCTTTGAGGGCCACGAGGCGCTGGCGTTCGAGGACTCCCCCGCGGGCGCCCAGGCGGCACGTGACGCCGGTACAAAGGTCATGATTTACGTTCCGGAAGGCACCGACCCGGCAAAGGCACCGGCCGGTTTTGGGCGCTTCGATTCGTTCAATGACCCGCAGCTTTGGGAGGCGGCACGCACCTGGATCGCCAAGCTTGAGGCGGCACAGCACTCTGAGGCGGCGCAGAGCTAAGCGATTAGCGCCCCTCCCCCGATACGAAGAAAGACCCCCGGCCCGCTCGTCAAGAGCAGGCCGGGGGTCTTCTATGCCTTATCAGCTGCGCCTATAGCGGCACGAGCCTATCGGCGCATAACCTTCTTGGCCAGTGCATTACCGATGAACTGAACCAGCTGGACCAGGATAATAATAATCGCCACAACGGCCCAGGTGATCTCGTCGTTGAAGCGCTGGTAGCCGTCCACAATCGCGATCTTACCCAGACCACCGGCACCCACGTAACCGGCCATAGCGGACATATCCACCACGCCGATGACGAGGAAGGTGTAGCCCAGGATCAGCGGGCCGAGCGCCTCGGGAATCATCACGGTGAACAGGATGGTCAGCTTCGAGGCGCCCATAGCGCGGGCCGCCTCAATCACGCCGGGATCGATGGAGACCATGTTCTGCTCCACGATGCGGGCGATAGCGAACGCAGCGCCGAAGCTCATCGCGAAGACCGCCGCGTTCACGCCCAGGCGGGTACCCACCACGGCGCTGGTCAGCGGGCCCAGGGCCGCAATCAGAATGATGAACGGAATCGGGCGAATGATGTTCACCAGAATGTTCAGGACCGTGTACACGAAGCGGTTCTGGAAGATATTACCGGCGCGGGTGGTGTACAGCAGGGCACCCACAATCAGGCCGACCAGGCCGGCGCACAGCATGGTAATGGACACCATGTAGAAGGTGTCGCCGATAGCCGGAATGAGCTTCTGGGGCAGGAACTCGCCCCAGTCGGTCTTCGAAGCGGCCAGCGGAAGAGTAGTAGCAAACATTTAGCGCACCTCCTGCACGCGGGCAACGGTCTTCAGTTCGGCAACGGCGGCATCAATACTGGTGATTTCGCCGAGGAGTTCCAGGGTGAGGGTACCGTAGGCCTTGCCCTGCAGGGTCTCGATACCGCCGCCCACGATGTTGAAACGGACGTTGCGGGCGCCCAGGTAGGACAGCACCTTGCCGAGCTCCTGATTGCCCTCCACGATTTCGACGTTTACCAGGTAGCCACGGTGCGATGCACGCAGATCCTCCGCCTCCTGGCCGGTGGGGGCCAGCTTGACGGTGGTCGCCACGAAGAGCTTCGCCACATCGGTCTGCGGGTTAGAGAAGACGTCGTAGACGGTTCCTTCTTCCACCACGCGGCCGGACTCCATGACCGCCACGCGGTCGGCAATGCTGGCCACGACATCCATCTCGTGGGTGATGACCACAACGGTGATGCCCAGGTCGCGGTTCACGCGCTTGAGAAGGGCGAGCACCTCCTGGGTGGTTTCGGGGTCCAGGGCGCTGGTGGCCTCATCAGCCAGCAGCAGGGAGGGGTTGGTTGCAAGCGCGCGGGCGATGCCCACACGCTGCTTCTGACCACCCGAAAGCTGGTTCGGGTAGTGGCCGGCGCGGTCGCTCAGACCCACGAATTCCAGCAACTCCAGGGCGCGTTCGCGGCGCTTGGCCTTGGGCCAACCGGCTACCTTGAGGGGGAACTCAACGTTACCGAGCACGGTGCGGGAGTTCATGAGGTTGAACTGCTGGAAAATCATGCCGATGTTCGTACGGGCCTCACGCAGTTCGGAGTCGCGCTTGCCAGAGATTTCAAAATCGTCCACGATCAGCGTGCCGCTCGTGGTCTTTTCTAGGCCGTTGATGAGGCGCACCAGGGTGGACTTACCGGCACCGGAGTAGCCGATAATCGCGAAGATTTCACCGCGGTTGATGGTGAGGGAGACGTTGTCCACGGCGGGGACAGCCTTGGGGCCGTTACCGAAGACCTTGGACACGCCGTCCAGAATCACCATGGGCTGGGGGAGGCCTTCTACGACCTCTTCTAGCTGTTCACTCATAGTATTTGTATCCGTTAAATGTCGTGGTTGGGACACCGAGGGACTCGGCGCCGGTACGCAAAGGACGGTAAGCCCTTCTAACCCGCATCGGGTGCCCGGGCTTACCGCCTTACGTGTGCCTACGAGAGGCGTATTGTCAGGAGATTACTTCTTGGCGCGCAGCTTGGCCTCTTCATTGGCCAGGGACTGACGCAGCTCGTCGGTGCTCACGTTGACCTCAACGGCGGTGCCGCGGGTCTCTTCCTGAACAGCATCCATGACGGGCTTGGTGTGGAAGATTTCAACGATCTTCTTGTAGGTCTCGTCGTCGGCCTTGTCCTTCTGGGCGACGAAGAGGTTCACGTACTTGATGGCCGAGGGGTCGGTCTTGGGATCGTCCTGAGCCAGTGCGTCCGCGGGCTTCAGGCCTGCGTCCTTGAGGAAGTCGTTGTTGACGACTGCGCCGTCAGCGGACTCCATGCCAACCACGGTCTGGGTTGCGTCGACGGGGGTGACCTTCACCTTGGAGTTAGCGGTGTCAACATCGTCGATGGTGGGGGCGTCTACGTCAGCGTTCTTGAAGGTGACCAGACCGTTGGTCTTCAGCAGCTTCAGCGCGCGTGCCTCGTTCACGGTGTCGTTCGGGATCACAATCTCGCCACCCTGGGGGATGTCGGCCAGCTTGGTGTGCTTCTTGGAGAACAGAGCCATCGGGTAGATGACGGTCGGGCCCACGATCTGCAGGTCCTTGTTGGCGCTGACGTTGTAGTTCGACAGGTAGGCGATGTGCTGGAAGCGGTTCATGTCAATGTCACCGGCGTCCAGAGCGGGGTTCGGCTCGGTGTATGCGCTGAACTCCTTGAACTCGATGTCGATGCCCTGCTTCTTGGCTTCTTCCTTCAGGGTCTTGTTGAACTTCTCGGAGCCGACCACACCGATGGTGACCTTCTTCGAGGAGGAGTTCGAGGTGGAACCGCAAGCGGCCATGCTGAAAATCATGGGGACGACTGCAAGAGCAGCGGCAAACTTCTTCACGGCTATGAATCTTTCTGTTGAATGATGACGTGCTTCACCGGGTACGGGCATAGAGCGCCGACAAGCCGATGCGAATGATGATGGGACAATTACAGCACGCACAGGGGCGGCGGTGGAAGTTAAGGGTCAATCATGAGACACAGAACGTCAAGCTCTTCATATTTCGTCATATTTCGTCACACGATGATTATTTGCCAATTCCGCTCCCCCCACCAGCCGTCTGTCTGCGTCAACGCAAAGCGCCGGCCCGGGCCTAAAACCCGAGCCGGCGCTCATCGTACCCGCCCGTTACGGGCGGGCGGCAAACCAACCGACGCTACTGCTCAAAATCGCCCGAGGCAATCAGCTGCTCCCGCACCTTACGGCGCAGCACCTTGCCGAGCATCGAACGCGGCAGGTCGTCCACGACCACGATGCGGCGCGGCACCTTATAGCGAGTCACCTTCGAGTAGCAGTGTTCGCGCAGGGTGTGCTCCTCCACCACCCGGCCGGGGGCGGGAACCACCGCGGCCACGACCATCTCGCCGCCGCCGGGCAGCGGAATACCGACCACCGCCGCATCCGCAACCGTATCGTGCTGCTTGAGGGCGACCTCCACCTCGGTCGGGGAGACGTTGAAGCCGCCGGTGATAATGACCTCCTTGATGCGGTCCACAATCTGGATGAAGAAGTCCTCGTCCAGGCGCACAATATCACCCGTGCGCAACCAGCCGTCGGGGGTGATGGTCTTCGCGGTCTCGTCTTCACGCTTCCAATAACCCATGAAGCGCTGGGGACCGCTGACCCACAGCTCACCCTCCTCGCCGAGAGGCACATCCGCACCCGTCTCCGGGTCCACCACGCGAATATCAGTCGAGGGGAAGGGCACACCAATCGAGCCGGCGCGGCGGGTGTCGTTCAGCGGGTTGCAGGAGACCAGCGGGGCACACTCGGTCAGGCCGTAGCCCTCCACCATGAAACCGCCGGAGGCTTCCTCCCACTCGGCCACCAGTTCGGGCGGCAGGTTCATCGCGCCCGACACCGCGTAGCGGATACCCTCCAGGGACACGCCGCGCTTCTTCGCCTCATCCATCAGGCGGCGGTACACCGGCGGAACCGCAGGAAGAATCGTCGGGCGGGTCTTCTTCATCGCCTTCAAAATCAGGTCCATGTCCACGGTCGGGAACAGCACCAGGCGGGCACGGCACAGCGACGCAATCGTCACGCCCAGGGTCATGCCGTACGCGTGGAAGAGCGGCAGAACCGAGTAAATCACCTCGTCATCGCCCGGGTTAATCCACGCCTCACCCATGCGGCCGTTCGACTCCAGGTTGCGGTGCGTGAGCATCACGCCCTTGGGCAGACCCGTCGTGCCGGAGGTGTACTGCAGCAGCGCAATATCATGCGCCGTCGGGCGGCGATGCGCGGGATCAATGCGCTCGCTCTTGAGCAGCTGCGACCACGGCACCGTGCCCGGGGCCGGGCCCGTCAGCTTCTCACGCGAGGCACGCGCGCTCTTGACGGGTAGCTTCAGCGCGGTGCGCATGAGGCGCGGCATCGCCGAAATCAGGTTCACCGAATAAATGTGGGTGGGGCGGATATCGGCCGGCATCTCGGTCACGTGCGAGGCAATCTTGTCCCACACAATCGCGACCTTCGCGCCGTGATCCTCAAACATGTGGCGCAGCTCGGCCCCCGTGTACAGCGGGTTATGCTCAACCACAATCGCGCCCAGGCGCAAAATCGCATAGAACGCCGCAATATGCTGAGGGCAGTTCGGCAAAATCAGCGCCACCCGGTCACCCGCCTGCACACCCGCAACGCGCAGACCCTCCGCAGCACGCTCAATCTGGTCCCCCAGCTCAGCGTAGGTCGTGGTCGCGCCAAAGAACTCCAGGGCGACCTTCTGCGGGACGCTACGCACCGCCTCGTCAATGAGGTGGCTCAGCGAGGTCTCGGGTAGCTCAATATCGCGGGCAGTCCACGGGGAATAATTCTTCAACCAGGGGCGATGCGCCAGGGGGTTCTCACCGGATTCGGTAGCGGGTGCGCCGAATACCACGGCGCGCGCGGGGGCAGCGTCCCCCGTGTTCGTGTTCTTCTGAGCCTCAGTCATGATTTCGATTGTGCCCGCCGACGGCCCCTCGGCTCAACTTCCAGCGCCCTTCCAGGCCATCTTCACGGCAGGCTCCCAGCTAAGGGAGCCCGGCGCAGCCAGTTTCACGACACTCCCCCGGGTGCGCTCGGCGCAACTCTGGGATACTTAAACCATGAGTAAGCGACAGCAAGACATAACCGACGAGCAGTTCAAGCAGCTCCTTCGCGAAATTTCCAAGCGCTTCGCCATCGCCGGAGGAGTCGTCATTCTCATCGGTCTGGCCATCATCGCCCTAGTCTACCTTCTGGGAGGAGCCCACTAATGCACACCCCGCAGCGCCCCAACGGCGACATCTTCAACCGCATGGTCTCCGGCGCCGCCTACATGCCCGACGCCGAATGTGCGGCACAGACTAAGCGCATCCACGCCGCCACCGTCCTCGCGGAGGAGCACTACGCCCGAGGCGAGCACGCCCAGGCCATGCACGTCTACCGCGAAAACCTCGGCCACCTGGGCGAGCACTCCCACATCCGCCCCGGTGCGCGCTTCGACTACGGCGTGAACACCTACATTGGCGACGGTTCCTTCTTCAACTTCAACTGCGTATTCCTGGACGTCTGCCCGATTCGCATCGGATCCACCGTGCTCGTCGGCAACAACGTGCAGTTCCTCACCCCCACCCACCCGCTCAACCCCGTCGACCGCGCCGCGTACTGGGAGGGCGGCAAGCCCATCACCGTTGAGGACAACGTCTGGATCGGTGGCGGCGCCATCATCCTGGGCGGCGTGACCATCGGCAAGAACTCCGTCATCGGTGCGGGTACCGTCGTCACCAAGGACGTACCCGCAAACTCCGTCGTGGTCGGCAACCCCGGACGCGTGGTTCGCGCCCTCGACGAGAACGAACGACCCGCACACCCCCACCCCTACTCCGCCGAATCCCTCGAAGAGGCCCGGGCTTTCCAGTCCGAGCACAGCGAGTAAGTTAAGACCCGCTCGGCCCGCGAGCCACCGCACACACCGGGTCGCCAGACGATCCCCGAACCCCGTTATCGGAAGCCATGAATACACAACACAACCAGCAGCCGGAGTCCCGCCCGGCGGCCAGCCAGCAGGCAAAGGGCAACGACAATTCCGCGCCCAGCGAGCAGGATCTGTGGGACGCGGCCTTCTCCTCCGACGACCCCACGGTCGTGCTGACCGCCGAGGACCTGCAGCAGGCCGCCTCACGCCGCGCCGAGTCGCGAACCACCGACGGGGAGGCGACCCGCGCCTTCCCCAGCCCCATCCCGGCTCCCAGCCCGCAGGATGCCGCGGACGCCTCGGACAGCGGGGAAAGCGCCTTCGGCTGGCTCAACACCCCCGGCTCAGGTAGCTCGGGTGGCGGCGCATCCGCGGGTTCCGCGCCCGCGCAGAGCGCCGCGTCTGCCCCGAGCGTGTCCGAGCGCCGCGGCGCGCAGGCCGCCAACGACCGCGGAACGGCACCCAGCGTTACCCCGCAGAACACCGCACCGCGCGCGCCGGAACAGCCCGCCCAGCACGGGGGCTTCGCCGTCCCCGCGGGCCAACCCACCCAGCCCATCCTCCAGCCCGGCGAACCGGTACTCACCGCCGCCACCGCCCTGCAGATGCAGAAGGAACGGTACTCCCGCATGCACGTGCTCCCGGGCCTGCTCGGCTGGCTCGTGGCCATCACCCTCATGGACGGCGGCCGCTGGGGCATCGGCGCCTGGCTCACCTCTACCGGGCAGGAGCAGTCCCTCGAGTACCACGCCGTCATCGGACGACTACTCTCCGGGGAATCCTCCGTAGTTCCCGTGGCGGTCGCCCTGAGCGTCCTCATCTTTGGTGCCTACCTGGTCGGCGGATACGCCGCCGGACGCATGGCTCGATTCGCCGGCTCCAAGCAGGGTATTGCGGTGTGGCTGTGGCACCTCATGGGCCTCATTGTGGCTTCGCTGGCCACCTACCTGGTCCCGCAGATTTTCCCGAACGGCACCGCCGCGTTCTCCATGCAGCGGCTCATGAACGGGGATACCTCCAACGGCCTGCTGGCGATTATGCTCATCCTGGCGCTCAGTTTCCTGGGAGCCCTCATAGGCGGCGCCTGCGGGCAGATATACCACCGCCGCGTGGATAAGTACCCGAGCACCCGGGTGGAGCGCGAGGACGGCTAGCCTCCGAAGCACTGGACACCGCACCGATGCCGATACAAAACGCGAAGACCTCCGGCGCACGCTATGTGCGCCGGAGGTCTTCGCGTTGAGCGACCCTTCGGGGCCGTTTAGGTTATTGCCTAGTGATCCAGCAGCAGGGCCGGTTCCTCCAGGATGGCCGCCACATCGGCCATGAAGCGAGCCGAGAGGTCGCCGTCCACCACGCGGTGGTCGAACGAGCCGCCCAGGGTCGTCACCCAGCGAGGAATCACTTCGCCGTCGACCACCCACGGCTTCTGCTTGATGGTACCGAAGGCCACAATCGCAACCTCACCCGGGTTGATAATCGGGGTACCGGTATCAATGCCCAGCGAACCGATATTCGTAATGGTCAGGGTGCCGTTCGCCATCTCTGCCGGCTGGGTCTTGCCCTCACGAGCGCGAGTGGTCAGGTTGTTCAGGGCAATCGCAAGCTCACGCAGGGAAAGCTCCTGGGCATCCTTGATGTTCGGGACCATCAGGCCGCGCGGGGTGGCGGCCGCAATACCCAGGTTCATGTAGTGCTTAATCTGAATCTCGCTATCGGTCCAGGTTGCGTTGACCTGCGGGTTGCGCTCGGCGGCCCAAATTACCGCGGCGGCCAGAACCAGCAGCGGGGTGACCTTCACGCCCTCAAAGTGGCGGGACTTCTTCAGGCGCTTGACGAACTCCATGGTGCGGGAGGCATCAACATCCACGAAGATGGACACGTGCGGGGCGCTGAAGGCCGAGGCGACCATGGCCTTCGCGGTGGCCTTGCGCACGCCGCGCACCGGGACGCGCTCGATGCGGTCGCCCGGGGTGGTTGCACCCTGCCAGAAGGGCTGGCGGGCACCGCTGTGCTGCACGTCCTTGAGGTGGGCAACGTAGTTCATGAGGTCCTGCTTGGTCACCTGGCCGCGGGCACCGGTGGCGGTCACGTGGGCCAGGTCGACGCCGAGTTCCTTAGCGGCCAAACGCACCGGAGGAGCCGCCAGGGTCGGGCGGTGCGGAACCTGCTCGGGAGCCAAAGTCGGCACGGGAGCCGCTACGGGCTCGGGTGCCAGACGCTGCACCACCGAGTTCAGGGGGCTGTTCTCCACAAAGCGGGAGGCGCGCTCAGCCAGCTCGCTCAGCAGGCCCTGGTTGCGGTTTACCGGGTCGGAGGGGGTGTGCGCCACCGGTGCCTGGACTGTCGGCGCCGCGGGTGATGCAGGGGCGGCAGGTGCGGGCTGGGCCGCGGAGGCGGGACGCTTACGTGCGCGGCGCTTAACGGCGTCCGCCTTGGGTCCGGAGCCGACCAGCGCGGTGCCGGATTCGGTCTCCTGCTGCGGCGCGGCGGGGGCGGCCGGGGCCGCGCCGTCGCCACCGGAGATGCGGATGATGGGGGTACCCACCTCGACGGTCTCACCCTCGGCGACCATCAGTTCTTCGACGGTGCCGGCATAGGGCGAGGGCAGTTCGACAACGCTCTTGGCGGTCTCAATCTCGACCAGCACATCGTTGATGGCGACCTCGGTGCCGACTGCCACCTTCCAGCTGAGGATTTCAGCCTCGGTCAGGCCTTCGCCCACGTCGGGAAGCGAAAAAATCTGGGACATATTTACCTCTCACTAGGGCATATACCCTACATGGAATATTATGGGCGGTCCTATCCGCCGCGAGCGTGCCGTCGGTTTCGGGCCGGCGACACACCTCAGAACGAAGCGTCAAGAAGCGGGGTGCACATACCAACCCCGAAACCGCACCTAGTAATCAAAAGCGCGATCAACCGCCTCCAGGATGCGGTCAATATCTGGCACGTACTCCTCCTCCACGCGGGAAACCGGGTACGGCATGTAGTAGCCACCCACGCGAATCACCGGGGCCTGCAGGCTGTAGAAGCAACGCTCCGTAATCGCGGACGCCAGCTCACCACCCATGCCACCGAAGGTGGGGGCCTCGTGGGCGATAATCAGTCGACCGGTCTTCGCCACCGAGGCGGCCACGGTCGGCACATCCAGCGGAGAAATCGAGCGCAAATCAATCACCTCAATCGAGCGGCCATCCTCAACCGCGGCCTCCGCGGCTGCCAGGGCCACCGGAACCAGCGGACCGTACGCAACAATCGTGGCGTCGGTACCCTCGCGCACGACCTTGGCGCTAAACGGGTCGAAGGAGGTGTCGTTCAGGTCCACGTCCCCCTTGAGCCAGTAGCGGCGCTTGGGCTCAAAGATAATGACCGGATCCGGGCACTCAATCGCCTTGCGGGTCATCCAATAGGCCTCGTGCGGGCTCGAGGGAGTCACGATGCGCAGGCCGGCGGTGTGGGCGAACAGCGCCTCGGGTGACTCGGAGTGGTGCTCCACCGAGCCGATCACGCCGCCGTAGGGAATACGAATCGTCACCGGCACGATGTACTGCTTATCGGTGCGGTTGTGAATCTTCGCAAGCTGGCTCGTGATTTGGTTGAAGGCGGGGAAAACGAAGCCGTCGAACTGAATCTCGGGAACGGGGCGGTACCCGCGCAGCGCCATGCCGATGGAGGTGCCGATAATGCCGGACTCCCCCAGCGGGCTATCCATGACGCGGCGGTTGCCGAAGCGGGCCTGCAAGCCCTCGGTCACGCGGTACACGCCGCCAAGCTTGCCGATATCCTCACCGAGCAGAACCACGGTGCGGTCAGCCTCCAGGGCATCCTCCAGGCCGCGAGTAATGGCCTTGGCGAGGGTCAAACGCTCAATGTTTTCGCTCATCTTTACTCCTCTTCAAAGCCTGCGTTGTAGGTACGGTAGAATTCGCGGTCGTCCTCAACCTGCTGGTGTTCCTGGGCGTAGACGCGGTCGAAGAAACGCTCAAAGTCGGCGACCTCGGAGTTCAGCACTGCCTCACGCACGCCGGATGCGACCTTCTGGGCAGACTCGGCAACCTCCTCGAAGAAGGCATCGTCGGCGTAGCCCTGCTCGCGCAGGTACTTCTCGAGGCGAATCATGGGGTCGCGGTGCAGCGGCCCCTCAAGGTCGGCCTCGGTGCGGTACTTCGTGGGGTCGTCGGCAGTGGTGTGCGGGCCCAGACGGTAGGTCTCGGCCTCGATGAGCACGGGGCCCTCGCCGGCACGAATCTTCTCCATGGCGTAACGGGTCACCGCGAATACGCCCAGGATGTCATTGCCGTCCACGCGCAGGCCCTCGAAGCCGTAACCGGCGGCTCGGGTCGAAATCGGCACGCGCGACTGCACCTCGAAGGGAACCGAGATGGCCCAGCGGTTGTTCTGCACGAAGAAGAGCACCGGGGCATCGTAGGAGGCCGCGAAGACCATGGATTCGTGAACGTCGCCCTCGCTGGAGGAGCCGTCGCCGAAGTAGACCGCGACGGCGGGCTTCTGCGCGTCGGTTGCGGGGTCGGTGGCCTGGCCCTGGCCGGTGGGGCGCTTGCCGGTTTCAGCCTCGATATCGGCATCGAAGTTCAGGCCCATGGCGTAGCCGACGGCGTGCAGGGTCTGGGCGGCCAGCACCTTGGTGTAGGTGTGGAAGTTGTGGGCCTTCATGTCCCAACCGTGGGTGGTGGTGCCGCGGAAGATGGTAATCAGATCGCGGAAATCCACACCGCGCGCCAGGGCGACGGCGTGCTCACGATAGGAGGGGAAGATGTAGTCGTTGGGGGCGTAGGCCAGTGCGGAGCCGACCTGCGCGGCCTCCTGGCCTCGGCTAGGAACCCACAGGGCGAGCTGGCCCTGGCGCTGCAGGGCGGTCGCCTCGTCGTCGAAGCGGCGGGTGGTGTACATGAGGCGGTAGGCCTCGCGCAGGGTATCACCATCGACGTCTTTGACGTATCGGCTGAAGGTGGGGTGTTCGTGGACGGTGCCGTTCTCATCCATGAGCTGGATGCGCTCGGGCACTCCCGGGTACTTGTCGTTCTCGTGCATCTAACCTCCACACGTGACGATGGCTTCGCCTGCGGGCTACCGGGGCCAAGCCTCATTCTCCACGAAAGGTGGAGGGTTGAGAGGCTGATTTACGGCCGGTGCACCATCAGGACTGGGCATATATACCTACCAGTTTACTATTTCGGGCTCTCGGCAATAACGTGCACGCTCGGAACACGCCTGGAACACCGCGTATTGCACCCCGTCATTCAGCATATGAGCAGGCGAAAACCAGCAGCGCTACCAATTGCGTTTAATGGCCAAAGGAACCCTCCTATATATTCGATAATCAGAATATATAGGAGGGTTCCTTCATCTTCATCCGCTCAGGACCGCTATACGATTCAAGCTTATCCAGCGATGTTGAGCGAGATTAGCTCTCCTGCGCGAAGAGCTCGCACAGGGATAGGAAACGGTCGTTTGCCTCGATCTCGCCAATACTCACGCGCACGCCCTCGGACCCGAAGGCACGCACCGAGAGAGCATTCCGGTTCATGAGGTCAACGAACTCGCCGGTACGCTCCCCCAGGGGCAGCCACACAAAGTTGGCGTAGGTGCTCGGGAACTCGTAGCCCAGTTCGCGTAGGCGAGCCGTGACGCGCTCACGCTCGGCCACAATGTGACTGACCCGCGCCATGACGGCCTCCTGGTGCTCGATGGAGGCGACGGCGGCCCGCTCGGCCAGGGCGGACACGGCAAAGGGCGTCGCTGCAACCCGCAGGTGGCGGGTAATCTGCGGATGCGAAATCGAGTAGCCCACGCGCAAACCCGCCAGGCCCTGCGCCTTGGAGAAAGTGCGCAGAATGATGACGTTCGGGTAGTCACGGTAGATATCCAGGCCGTTCAGCGGAGGCTCTTCCCCCTCCGGGATGGAGGAGGCCGCGCAGAACTCGAAGTAGGCCTCGTCGATGACCACGGGAACGGTAGCCGGCACCTTCGCGAGGAAGGAGCGAATCTGGCTCTCGGTCACGGCGGGACCGGTCGGGTTATTGGGGGTGCACACCAGAATCAGGCGGGTGCGGTCGGTGACGGCCGCGGCCATAGCGTCCAGGTCGTGCGCGCCGTTGGGCAGGTTGGGAACCTGCACGCTGCGGGCGCCCATGATGCCAACCAGAATGGGGTAAGCCTCGAAGGAACGCCACGCGTAGATGACCTCGTCCTGCACACCGTCGGCGTTAACGCCCGCGAAGGTTTTAATAATCTGGTTGAGCGCGCCGAGGCTGCCGGCGCCGGTCACGATATCCTCGGCATCCACGCCCAGCTGCCCGGCGAGGGCGGTGCGCAGGGCGGTTGAGAGGGGGTCGGGATAGCGGTGCACCGCATCGAATTCGGCCAGCACGCGCGCCACCTCGGGCACGGGGCCCAGCGGGTTCTCGTTAGAGGAAAGCTTGTACCGGGTCAGGCCATCGACGGGAACGGGAGGCTTGCCCGCGGCGTAGCTGGGCAGGGTGTCGAAGACGGGGCGGACCGGGATGCTGGTGGGTTCTTCTGAGTGGCTCATAGCTTTAGTATGTGCCCGCGAGCGCCGCGGAGCCAGTGCCACCGGGGTGAAGACCAGCATGGGGACAGGACGAGCCATCCCCATGCCGGTCTCCGCCACCTCACCGGCCGGGCTCCCCACTAGGCAAATACCGGCTCCCGCTCAACGGTGACGGCGCGCCGAGGCTCCGGTGCGGGGTGTATCCACCCCGGGTCGATCTCCTCGGGAGGAATCGGCGTGCGGAACCCCGGGTCGATGTCCTCGGCCGGCGCCACGGGCATGGAAACAGGCTTCAGGTCTGGCAGGTCGGGGGTGAGCGATTCCCCGCCCTCGTAGTCCCCGCCCTGGCGGGGCCCGAGGAACGGGTCCCCGAGCGCAGAACCAATTTTAGGGAGTTGCAGGTCGTCGATGGTTGGCTGATTAATAACCTTTCCGATGTTTGCCTGTGAGCCTGCGGGCTCTGGTAGAAGGTCCGGCGGGAGCAAATCTGCAGGGGGTGGTGGACCCTCCGGCTCGACTCGAGCGGGCAACTTGATAGGGGCAGGCTCCGGGCCGCTCAGGTCCGCCGGCAAGTTGATGGCGGGCGGAACATTCTGCGGGTCGTATCCCTGCAGGGGAGGTGTTTTGGGCGTCTGCGGTGCAGGCATCTCGGGCCAGGTCGGCTTCGGGCTCCCCGGCTCCTGCGACGGTTTAGGGCCCGGGTGAGGGAGACGCCGTTCGGCGCTCTCCCACGTATCTTGGGCTGCTTTTTGGATTCGTTCCCCCTTATCTTTGGCGTCCTGAACGCCCTTAACCATGCCACCTGTTCCATGTTCAATCGCTTCGTCTACACCCTTCTCGTCAAACCTAACCCCCGATTTGTAGGCCTGACGCGAGTAGATTCCGATACGTGAGATCGTTACGTCCCTTCGCTCAGCTAGGCTGTATCCATCCGGCATAGCAGAACCCGAGGTAACCTTCTGCTCCCCCAGCACGTATTCCTTACCATCCATCGCCGCACGGATGCCCCCGGGTACCGTGTTGCTATACCCTTCGCGGTCTAGGGCTTCTCGGTATTTCTCGCCATGGTGCACAGAGTTCTGAACGGTGATTGATGTATCACGGTCGTCAGGATGCCAACCCCCCTCATGCCTCACCGCGCTATCCGGAACGATATCGCCTTCGCCTTCCACATAGTCCACGGCGAAGTCTCGGCGTTTGGCGGGCAGACCTCGTAGCGGAGCACCTTGGGCGTAGATACCGACGATGTTGATTTCTTTGGCGACCTCGAAACTATTAGCCATGTTGTAGGCAATCATGGCTCCCTGGCTGAACCCTTCCAGGTACACGCGGGCCCCCTGCGGCGCGCCGGCATCACGCAAAGCCTGAAGAACCATCCGATAGGCGGGGTTCCTCGTGGTATCTTCACCTAACGTTTCACGCACAGCACCCGCAGGGTCCATGGGAGAGCCGCCCCAGGAGTCAAAATTAGTCCCCGGAATACTCACCACGTACAGGGCGTAGGCGGGGTCGCCCTCGTGGCCTTCTTCGTACATGACGGTGACCATCACGGCGCCGCGTTCGCCCTTCGTCGGGTCCTGCTGAGAACGCTCGAATTCCTGGTCCTGGGCTTTGGCAGCCGCCTGCAACCGTTCCGAGCTGGAGCCTACGGAAAGCTGATTTTTCTCTCCCCGGTGCGCCGCGACCCCGTACTCATCAGCCGAAGCGGTACGCACGTTGTGTGCCGTGCTGCCCACGTCCCGCCACGTATTCTCTCTCTTCAACGATAGGGTGGCCCTCCCGATGAATTTCTCAATGATTTTCGCGGGGATTCCGGTGATTCTGGACAGCCGTCCAGCCACTCGCCGGCGGGCAATCTCGGGGTTGAGTCGGGCGTCAAGATAGGCTGTCGCTCCGAAAAGTACCGCCGCGACGAGGGGTGAATAGGGCATCGCTATTGATGCGCTATAGTACCCGAGCTCGGGCAGCGTCAGCCGGATAAGGTACCGGACCTCGTCGGGGTCGCCGGCGAGGGCGCCGCGAATGTGGGTTCGCACCGTCAGCCCGTCAGGAAGCTTACCGTCCTGGGCGATACCGAGCGATTCGAACCAGCCGGCTACCATGTTCTCGACCTGCAGGTAGGCGCTGTGGGCGAGGCGCACGGCCACCGCCGTGGCCATTAGCTCGGTGGCGCTTTCGCCCATCCCGGCGGCCAACATGGTGCACTGGCCGCTGGCCAGACGGGCGCGCGCGTTGACCCCGAGAAAGAGCATCGTCTCTGCGCCAATGCTCGAGATGGGCACCGGACGTTCAGCGCAGCGCTGGCTGGCGTGGGCGAGGGAATCGGCGATGGCGGGCATCTCTTCCAGTGTGACGGTGATGGTCGCCCCTGTGGGGGCCGAGCCGCTCCCCTCGATGGGAAGGGCGTACGTTGCGTTGGTCATGGGTTCTCCTAGATGGGTTCTCCTAGCGACGACTAGCGGTGAGCAGCGGTCTAATAGCCGGTTTGGCGGGTAACGAGCGCGTTGAGCCCCTCGGGGAGGCTGACGTGCATGAGGGAATCAAGCTCGTGTTGCGCGGACCCCGCGTGGCGGGCCATGAGGTCCTCCAGTTTTCCGGGGTCGAGGATATCGGCGGCGGTATCCGTGAGGGACCCGAGAAGGCTGTCGAGGGCACCGGCCGCGGCGGTAATGGCCTGGGCTTTGGCGGTCAGTTCGGCGGCGAGCTCTTCAGCGGCGGCGGCAATATCGACCGCTGCGTTCTCGGCAATCTGTGCCCTGTCTCGAATACTGTCGCGGTGCCTTTCGAGCTGTCTGCGGAAGGCGCGGCCCGCCTCCGAGGCCCAGTGCTCTGTTCCGAGCTCGCCGGTGCGCGCGTAGACCCCCTGTATCTCGTGGGCTTCGGCGCGCATGCGTGCGGAAAGCTCGGCACCCTTGGTGCGGGCCAGGGCGGCTGCCGCGAGGAGCGAGGCGGCGAACGCGCGTCCGGCCGCGGAGCCGATGCCCAGGCGCCCGGCGGCACGCAGAATATCCGCGGTGCTGGGCGGGTTGGGGGTTCCTGGAGGCGCAGATGGCGGTGTGGAATCGACGAAGGTGGGCACGGCGCGTCCTTTCGGAGGAGCCGGTTACGGATACCGGCTTAGCGGGTGGACTTTGGTTCCAGCCTATGGGCGGGCCGGCGTTGCTCCCCCCGGCTTTTAGCCGCCTGTGGATAGCGACCCCACAAAACGAAAAATCCGCACGGATTTGAGCTGCAGAACCCGCAAAATGCTTTATCCACAGCTTCCGCCGCCGTCATATTTCCGCGCAAAGATTGCCTCGAAGCCACTCCGAAACCGCTTCGGAACCGAAAAAGCGCCCACCCGTTGGAGTCGGCGCGCCCGCGGCGAGCGCCGCCCGGACCATCCCCGACACCACCCGGACCGCAGTCTGGGCCTTCGCCCAAACCACTATCCAGAGCACCCTCCAACCGCCCACCGCCCCGCACCCCGCCCGCATTTTCCGGCGATCCATGCGAAAATGGAGTTATGTCTCACACCAATAACACCATCCTGCCTTCTGGCCGTATCGATTTGGGCACCGGCGAACTTGCTCTGGGCCCCCTGGACGGACGCTACGCATCCGTCACCGCACCCCTGACGAACTACCTCTCCGAGGCCGCCCTGAACCGTGACCGCATCCACGTTGAGGTCGAGTGGTTCATCTACCTGTGCGAGCACAAGGTGCTGCCGGGTCTGTCCCCGTTGAGCGAGGAGCAGAAGAAGGGCTTGCGCGCCATCGTGACCGATTTCAACGCCGAATCCGTGGCCGAGCTGGCCGAGATTGAGGCCGTGACCGTTCACGACGTAAAGGCCGTCGAGTACTACATCGGTCGCCGTCTGAAGGGCCTGGGCCTGGACCACCTGGTGCCGCTGGTTCACTTCGGCTGCACCTCCGAAGACATCAACAACCTCTCCTACGCCCTGGGCATCAAGGATGCCGTGCAGAACGTGTGGATCCCCGCAGCCGAGGAGCTGATTGAGGTTCTGCTGAACCTGGCCGAGGAGGGCCGCGAGGTTCCCATGCTCTCGCGCACCCACGGCCAGCCCGCAACCCCGACCACCCTGGGCAAGGAGATGGGCGTGCTCGCCTACCGTCTGAAGCGCCAGGTCAAGCACGTGAAGGCGACCGAGTTCCTCGGCAAGATTAACGGTGCGACCGGCACCTACGCCGCGCACTACGCCTCAGTGCCCACCGCCGATTGGCAGAAGATTTCTCGCGGTTTCGTTGAGCACCTGGGCCTGACCTGGAACCCGCTGACCACCCAGATTGAGTCGCACGACTGGCAGGCCGAGCTGTACTCGGATATCGCGCACTTCAACCGCGTGCTGCACAACCTCTGCACCGACGTGTGGAGCTACATTTCGATTGGTTTCTTCCGCCAGATTCCGGTGGCCGGTGCGACCGGTTCGTCCACCATGCCGCACAAGGTTAACCCGATTCGCTTCGAAAACGCGGAGGCTAACCTGGAGCTCTCCAACGCCCTGCTGGATTCGCTGGGCTCGACCCTGGTGACCTCCCGCTGGCAGCGCGACCTGACCGATTCCTCGGCTCAGCGCAACATCGGCGTGGCCTTCGGTCACTCGGTCCTGGCCATCTCGAACGTGGTGAAGGGCCTGAAGCGCCTGGACATCGCGGCCGACGTGATTTCTGCCGACCTGGACTCCAACTGGGAGGTCCTGGCCGAGGCAATCCAGATGGTGATGCGCGCGGAGGCTATCGCGGGCGTTCCCGGCATGGAGAACCCCTACGAGCGTCTGAAGGAGCTGACCCGCGGTCACCGCGTGGATGCGGCTCGCCTCAAGGAGTTCGTGGCAACCCTGGGCCTTTCCCCCGAGGCCGAGGAGCGTCTGTCGAACCTAACCCCGCACACCTACAACGGCATTGCGGCTCAGCTGCTCGATCACGCGAAGAACGCGTAGTCGGTAGCATCGGCTGAGCGCCGGTCTTAACGCTGAAGACCCCGAGTCCCTGAGTTCAGGGATCCGGGGTCTTCAGCGTGTTGGGGCTTTGCTATGTCTGCTAATCAGCGAGGGTTTTAGCGCTCGAGCATGGGGCGGTTTTCGGTCTCAGTGTCGTGGCCCTTGCCACGGGTGAAGACCTTTCCGGCAGCCTTACTAGCGACCTTGCCCGCACCCTTGAGAATCGAACCGGCCTTATCCACGAGCTGGCCTCGTTCGCCGCGGGTGCTCTCCGGGGACTCATCCTCTTCGGACTTTACGCGCGGCGCGCGCGGGGTAATCATGAGCTCCGTGGGGAAGTATGCCGGGGCGTCGCCGAAAGCGTTACGAGTGTTGCGCACGACATCCTTGCCGAGAGCCAGGTTTGCGCCGCCGCCGACCACGGCACCCACGCCGAAGGGCAGGGCACGGCCGAGTAGCGCGCCGGTCTGACGCGAGAGGAATCGACGGATGAACAGGTTGCGGATGGTGCGCTCGACGCTGAACATCTTGCCGCCGGAGGAATTGCCCAGCAGCATACCCCACTTGTTGGATACGCCGCTTGCCTTACCGGTCTGCAGCAGCACGGTGTTCATGAGCTGCGAGCCCTCCTCGCCGAGCATGATGGCCATGACCATGGAGCGGGCGGTTTCGGGGTCGTGCACGTGCACGCCGTGCAGCTCGGCGACGGCCTGGGCGTAGAGGGCGGTGCGCTCCATGTAACCGCCCACGGCGAGCGCCGAGAGGCTCATGGAGGTAATGGTGCCGACGCCGGGCACGAATGCGGATGCGCCGGTCACGCCACCGATGGCGGTGATGTCGCGCAGGTAGGCGCGGTCGAGGCGCTTGTGAATCTGTGCGGGGGTTTCGTCGGGGTGCGCTTCGCGCAGCTTCTTGACGATGGACAGCGCGAGCGGTCGTTGCATGCGCAGTACGTTGTCGAGGGTGGTGGTTAGCGCGGGACGGGGGTTGCCGTCCTCATCGAATAGAGACTTCTTCGGGTCAATCATGTCTTTAGTAAAGCACGGTCGGGTGAATATTTCCTGAACGGGCGGGCCTTCCGGCGGGCTGGAAGAGCCTTGTTCACCGAGGGCTTGAGTTCACCGAGGGCTTGAGCGCGGTCGTCCAGCCGGCGCGGCGGCGCTTCTGAAATCGCTTCCCATTTATTTGCGCCCTTTTTTAAACCGCGTAAAATTGTCCTAGGTTACACACTATTCATTGTCTGCATAATGCGTGACCCGTTTCACGGCGATTCGGGTTGGGCTGTACCGCCGATACTTGCTTACGCTTCATGCTGTAAAGGATTACCATGACTTCTTCCGCCAGCACGCCCACGGCTGCGCGTTCTCCCCTGGCCACTCAGGGGCTGGGTGTCGCCTACGCGACCGGCGCGATTATTTCCGCGCAATTCGGTTCAGCCCTCGCGAAGCAGCTCATGGGTGATTTGGGGCCCTGGGGTGTGGTGGCGCTACGTCTGCTGACTTCCACCATCCTGCTGTACGTGTTCTTCCGCCCGAATATTCTCGCGTGGACGCGCGCGCAGTGGACCGCGGTCATCGTGCTGGGCGTGGCCCTCACCGGCGCGAACGCCTTCTTCTACGTGGCGATTGAGCAGGTTCCGCTGGCGATTGCCGTGGCGATCGAGTTTATGGGCCCGCTGGTGTTGGCGACCGTTATGTCCCGCCGCAAGCTGGACCTGGTATGGATTGCCCTGTCCTTTAGCGGCATGGCGATTCTGACGGCCGAATCACAGGCCAAGCCTGAGGACTTTGCCCTGGTGGGCGTGTTCTTCGCGGTGCTGACGGCGATTTCGCGTGCCGCCTACATCCTGGCGACGGAGAAGGTGGGCGCGCTCATCCCGGGTATGGGCGGCATGGTCATGGGTAACGTTGTCTCTACCCTGCTGGTTCTGCCGTTCCCGTTCCTTATTAGCGGCAACAACCTGCTGAAGGTCACCCAGGATGTGAACCTGCTGGCTATTGGCTGCCTGATGGGCCTGCTGGCTTCGGCCATCCCGGCCCTGGGCGAGGTCTCTTCCCTGCGCCTGCTGCCGGCGCACATCTACAGCGTGGTGCTTTCGCTGGAACCGGCGATTGCCGCGCTGGTGGGCGTCATTATGCTGGCCGAGCCGACGGATGCGGTTCGCTGGCTGGCCATCTCGCTGCTGGTGCTGGCGAGTATCGGCATCTCCATTTCGCACGCCCGCGCCCAAAAACGGGCCCAGGAACGCGGTGATAGCGAGGAGATGGATCGCTACCTCCCCGGCGCGGTGGACGCGCACGCGGTGGACATCGCACAGATGGCGACCAGTTCCATTACGCTTCCATCGGCCGAGCAGATTAGGGCCGACCGTGAGGCGAAGGGCCTCTAGGTAGCCGTAGAGAGCCCAGCTGAATATTGCGCTGGAGAGCACGTCTCTTCTTTCTCTCACCCCCGGGTAGCACGTAGGATAGTATCTCGTGCCCGGGGGTGCACTGTTTAAGCTCGTACCCTGCCCCCCATTCGAGAACCCGCACAAGCACCGCCGATTTACGAGGTACCCCGAGGAGAGCCATGCAGCATACCGCGCACCAACGCCCTGCCCTAGGCATCATGTTTGTTTTGATGTCCTGCTCGTCGCTACAGTTCGGCGCGGCCTTCGCGGTGACGCTCTTCCCGCTGTTCGGCGCGCTTGCCGTGAGCGTAAGCCGTCTGGCGATTGCTTCCATTGTGGTGGGTAGCACCGTGTGGCTGGCTGCTCGTTGGCGTGCCCGCCGCGGCGATACGATGCCTCCGGGCCCGCTGTCCTGGTCGAAGGAGCAGTGGCGTGCCGTGGTGATTTTCGGTTTAACGTTCGGCATGATGAACGGCTTCTTCTACTGCGCGATTGACCGTATCCCCATCGGCCTGGCGGTGGCGGTGGAGTTTTTAGGCCCGCTCGCGCTGGCGTCCCTACTGACCCGCAGGATGCGCGACGCGGTGTGGGTCCTCTGCGCCCTGGCGGGCATGTTGGTGCTCGGCTACGAGGCGGCGGTTGGTAAGGATACCGATTACCTGGGTCTGACGTTCGCGTTGATTGCTGGCGTGTTCTGGGCGTTGTATATTCGCTCTAGCGCGAAGGTGGGTGCCCTGGTTCCGGGTGCGAGCGGCCTGGCGGTGGCGATGCTTGTTGGTGCTGCGTTTATTGCCCCGGCGGCGGCGGTTGTTCCGGCACCTCAGCCGCTGTGGAATGCGGCTCAGGACCCGGTGCTACTCCTCATGATTTTCGGTACCGCGATGTTCGCCTCGGTGATTCCCTACAGCGCGGAGCTGATGGCCCTGCGCAACCTGCCGCAGCAGGTGTTTAGCGTGTTGATGAGCATGGAGCCCGCCATCGCGGCGATTGCCGGCTGGGCGCTGCTAAACCAGGAGACGGGCCCGATTCGTTGGGTGGCGATCTGCCTGCTCATGACGGCGAGCGTGGGCATTACGCTGACCACCGCGCAGAGCGGCTCTTCCAAGCAGCAGGATGAGGGCGAGGAGCCCGTTCCCATGCCGCTGCCCGAATAGGCCCCGCCCGCGGGCGACGGCCCGGGGTCGCCGGTGCACGGCATATAGAAAACCGTTGAGGCGGGTACCCGGTCGGTACCCGCCTCAACGGTTTAAATCTCGCGCCTAAGCCTCCAGGCTGTCCAGCAGGTCGCGCAGCTCGTCGGTGGTAAGCACCTCCGCCGGATGCGGTCCCATTGCGTACAGTAGGTCCTGGGTGTCCTCGTCCAGCTCGCGGGAGGTACCGATCAGTACGAGGTTTCCCTCGTTCTCGCCGCTGAGCATCGAACTTTCGCACAGGCACCACACATAATCGAAGACCTCGAGCATGGCGGCCGCCTGCAGCTGGAAGAAGGGCAAACCCGCGTCGTCACCCACGTTGATGGCGACCATGCCGCGTTCACTCAGGACGTCCTTGAGTTCGCGGTAGAAGTCGCGGTTCGCCAGATGGGCGGGTGCATCCATGCCGGTGAAAATATCGAGGATAATCGCGTCGAAGCCGGGCACGCCCAGCAGTTCGGGCAGGTTTGCCAGCTGCTCGCGGGCATCGCCCACCACGAGCTGGCAGTCGGTTCCGGCGGGTAGCGGCAGGCGGTCCGTTACAAAACCCATGAGCTCGGGTTCAATATCCACGGCAACCTGGCGGGAGCCGGGGCGGGTCGCCTGAATATAGCGCACGAGGGTCAGCGCCCCCGCGCCCAGGTGCGCGGCGGTAATGGGCTCGCCGGCGGGGGCGAGCGCATCCACCGCGTTCGCGATGCGGCGCAGGTACTCGTAGAACACGTAGGAGGGATCCGCGGTATCCACGTGGGACTGCTCGGCACCCCCAATTTCAAGAACGTAGCCGTGCTCGCTGAACCCGTCGGGGTGAATCTCGGCGCGCTGGCCGCCGGAGAGCTGAATGTGCGCCACTACTTCACGCCAGCTTCACGCTTGAAGGTGCTGACCAGCTCATCCACCGAAGAGGAGGAGTCCAGGCCCTCGATGACCTTATCGTTCACGGCGAAGGTGGGGGTTCCCTTCACGCCAATCTTGACGGCGTGCTCGTAGTCGCGCTGAATGGGCTTGACGGTGTCGGAGGCGAGTAGGACCTTGTCGAATTCTTCGACGTTCAGGCCCAGTTCCTTGGCGTAGTCGTTGAAGAGGGTGCGCAGCTTGTCGCGTTCTTTGATGTTCTTCCAGTCGTTCTGGGTGGCGAAGAGCTTGTTCGCCATTTCGAGGTGCTTGCCCTGAGCTTCTGCGGCTTCTACGGCGAGTGCGGCGGGTACGGCGTTGGCGTGCATGTTCAGCGGCATGTGGCGCACGGTCACGTTCATGATGCCGTCAAGCTTCTTGGCGGCTTCTTCGAACTTCGGCTCTGCCTTGGCGCAGTAGGGGCACTGGTAGTCGGTGTACAGGGTTGCGGTACCCGCGCCGGGTACTTCGCGGTTGAGGCGGAAGCCGACGTAGCCGTCATCCGCGGTAGCCGATGCGGAAGCGGTCTCCGAAGCCGAGCTCGAGGGAGTAGCGGACGCGCTTGCGGATGCGCTCGCCGAGCCGCTCGCGGAGGCGGTAGAGGAGGCCTGGGATGAGCCGCAGGCGCTCAGGCCCAGTGCGGCGGCGGGAAGCGCGCCGATGAGCAGGGCGCGGCGGGTAAAGGGTGAGGTCATGGTATTCCTCCTAAGAATCGGTGCCGGGGCGCACGGATAACGCTTAGGTTCATCTTATCCCGCCGGCACGCCGGGTGCATGACGCGTCCGCGCGGGGCTCTTGCGCGGAGCCGCCGTAGCAACGCGATGATTCGCCTCTCCCCCGCCTTTTTGGTACTATTGCGGGGTATGCACTGTTCCGCGGAAAGCCCGTCTTAACGCGGCAGGTAGCGTATGTGCCTCTATAGCTCAGGGGTAGAGCATTTCCCTCGTAAAGAAAAGGTCGTGGGTTCGAATCCCACTGGGGGCTCCACATCCGCCGTAACAAGGCCGGTTTCCGGTGTGTTGCGGCGGTTTTTAGTATCGTCTTCGGCACGCGAGGCCCCGGCCCCGTTCCGAGGCGTCCGACAGCTCGCTCTATCCCGGGAGGCCTCATGTCTTCGTCCCGCACCTCCGCCCGCAAGGGCTCCTCGCAGCGCGCCCCGTTCACCCCCACCGCGCGCTTCGCCATCGTCTACGTGCTGGCGCTCGTGATTTCGCTGGCGGTTTGGTTCTTCTACCGCGCCGTCTACGAGGACGACACCTCGTTCCTGGTGCCCATCGTGATTTCCCTGGCGACGTCCTACGTTGCCGCGCACGCCCTTACGGGCGGCCGTTCCCCGCGTAACTAGTCGCCAAGCCCGTCCGCCGGTCGGTGGCCGGAGCGTTAAACCAAAGGCCGCGCGTCCGAATCCCTCCGAGGGGTCGGATGCGCGGCCGTCGCTATAGGGCCGGCGCGTTACTTGGATGCGCGCTGGATGTCGCTGTCGGTCTTGCCCCACAGGCCGTAGACCTTGGCGAGTTCCTTGACCTTCTTGGCGCGCAGGTAGCGCGGCAGGTAGGAGCCGTCGCGGGGGCCGTCGATGGGCACGTCGAGCATCTGGTGGGCCTCTTCAATCTCAACCTCGCTGGGCGAGAAGGCCGCGTTGATGGTCTCTGCCTGGCGGATATCCAGGGTGATCTTGCCGGTCATGCCGTGGTCGCTCGCGAAGCCGCAGGCCTTGGAGAGGTCCCCGCCGTAGGCGCCGAGGGTCGGGCCGTCGATGGGGCCGGGCAGGCCACCCAGGGTGGAGGCGATGACCAACTGCGAACGCACGTAGGCCAGGGCCATGGGGGTTGCGGAGGAACCGGTGTCGCGGCGGTAGTCGCCCGCGCCGAAGGCCAGGCGGAAGGTGCCGATGGCGCGAGCAATCTCGACCGAGTGGTGCACACCCAGGGCCGATTCAATCAGCGCGATGATGGGGGTACCGGCGGGCAGCTCAGCTGAGGTACGGTCGATGTCGGTGGCGTGCTCGGCGGTGGCAAGCATGACGCCTCGCAAACCCTTCACGCTCTTGAGGGCCTTGACGTCTTTCCACCAGTGCTCGGTGGTGATGGCGTTGATACGAACCCAGGCAACCACGCCGGAGTTCAGCATGCGGACGACCTGTTCGCGGGCGGCGTCCTTCTCTTCGGGCGGGCAACCGTCCTCGAGGTCAATAATGATGGAATCGGCCTCGGATTCGAAGGCCTGCTCAAAAACGTCTTCGCTGGCGTTGGCGCGAACGAGCAACCAGGAGCGGGAGAGGCTGGGGCGCAGCTGGCGCGCGCGCTCGTTCCTATGGAATTCAAACATGGTGTGTGACTTCTTCCGTCAATCGTTAATGCATTGGTTATGCCGTAGAGGGCCTGGACCGAGCTGCGATTCTCGATTGCGTACCATCGTCACCTCCATTGTGACTGAACCGCTTGCGGGGTGTCATGCACCTCTCTTTTAAGCGTATCGTGTGCCCGGTGGAGCATCAAACTGACGTACCACTAGGCCTCGACGAGTTCGGTCCGTCCCACGGGGATTCCGTCGTCGAAGGTCAGCTCGCCGGCCGCTTCCTTTTGGGCGCGGCGAATCAGACGTTCGGCCTCTTGCACGTGCTGCACCACGGTCTCAACGCGGCGGTGCACGCTCACCTGGCGGTCGCATCCGGTGGTGCACTCGCCGAAGCAGCGGGCCATGGCCAGGGCCTCGGCGCAGAGGGCCACGGCGTTGCCGGCCTTGGAGAGGGCGCGGTTGAGGTCGGAGTAGGTGCCGAATTGTGAGGCGGGGATATCGCCGTCGCTGGGGGCGAGGCGGTGGGCCTCCATGGCCACGGCACGCACCCGGGGGATGAGGTCGGCAAGCTCGTTGGCGTCCGGCACGATGAGCTCAATCATGGAGGCAGAGGACTCGGTGCCCGCCAGACGCTCGAGCACCTGGTGGAATCGGTCGATGCCGCGAATAAAGCGGTCGTGGGAGCGTCGCCAGATGCCCTTGCCGAGCTCGGCGTCGTCTCGGCGCGATTGCAGGTAGCTTTTGAGTCCCATGAGTCCTCCTCTACGTTAGGTGTGTGCCGTGAACGGTTATCGGGTGGGAGTCGCTCGCGGCCGGTGAGCGTCGGATGCGTGCATCACCTTCCGCGGCGAGCCACAAACCCATCTATACTTAGGTTACCCTAAATCTTCTTTTGGTGACGGTTCGTCAGGGAAATATGAGCATTTATGTCACGTTTCGCGGAGCACGACGGTAGGGTTCTCTCCGCGCCCCGCGACCCCCTCTAATCGACCCGCAGCACCACCTTGCCGCGGTGCAGACCGGAATCAAGGTACTCGTGCGCCTCGGCCGCGGCCTCCAGGGGGAATACCCGGTCAAGACCCACACCGATGCGACCCGACTCGACCAGCGGGAGGATCTGCTCGCGCACGCCGCGCAGAATTTCGGCTTTCTGGGCCTCGGGGCGGTTGCGCAGGCTCGTGGCGTGCACCGAGAGCCGGTGCGTGAGTGCGTACGCGAGGTCCAGCTCGGCCTTTCGTCCGCCCTGCAACCCGATGATGCACAGGTGCCCACCGTCGGCGAGGGTGTGCAGGTTATCCTCAAAGTACCGCCCGCCCACGACGTCCAGGATGTAGTCCGCGCCGCGCCTGCCGGTCTCCGACAGAACGACATCCCGGAACGAATGTTCCCGATACACGATGGGTTCGGCACCCAGCGAGCGCACGTACTCCGCTTTCTCTTCGGTCCCAACCGTGGCGAATACGCGGGTTCCCGCGGCCAGTGCCACCTGAATGGCGTGCACCCCGATGCCCCCGGTGCCACCGTGCACCAGCACCGTGGCGCTCTGCCCGTCCTCGCGCAGGTTCTCGGCGGGATCCATGCTCATGCCGCAGGTCAGTACCAGGTTGGAGTAGACCGTGGCGGCCACCTCGGGTAGCGCCGCGGCCTCTTCAAAGCTCAGGTTCTCGGGCTTCGGCAGCAGCAGGTCCACCGGAACCGTCACGTAGTCGGCGTACCCGCCTCCGGGGAGCAGAGCCATCACGGGACGACCGCAGTTCTCGACGGATGCCCCCTCGCCAACGGCCTCGATTTCCCCGGCCACTTCCAGACCGTAGATGGAGCTCGATCCAGGAGGGGGCGGGTAGAATCCGCGGCGCTGCAGGGCATCCGCACGGTTGATTCCGGCGGCGCGAACGCGGATGAGCACCTCACGCGAGCGGGGAACGGGGGCGGGAATCTCGCTGACCCGAAGCACCTCGGGACCGCCGTGATTTTCCTCAATAATTGCTCGCATGAGCCCTCCTCCTGAGCGGATGTGCCCTCATCGGCACTCGATTTACAGAAAGCTTATCGCATGAGATAATCTCGTAGTGCCCTGCGGCACGGCGTTGAGATAAAATGCCGGTCTCTGGAGCGCAAGGATGGTTGTCCGAGCGGCCGAAGGAGCTGGTCTTGAAAACCAGTAGGCGGTAACCCCGTCTCAAGGGTTCAAATCCCTTACCATCCGCGTTTATGTTTCTCTCTCCCCCCCCTCACGGGCGGAGGGCAAAAGCCCCGTTCCTCAATTCGAGGAACGGGGCTTTTCACATATGCCGTTCTGAGTTACCGGGGGCGTCGTTAGTTGATGCCTGACAAGGCATTCAGAATCAATATGAAGAAGACGTCGATACCGATGAAAAGGCATAGCCCCAGCCCGTTAAGAATCAGACCACCGATGGCACGCGTACCGCGCCGCCTTGCTACGAACGCCTGCCAGAGACCCAGGACGTTCGGCAACGGCGCACCGATAACTATCAGCAGACCATTATCTCCAGGACCATAAGTAAACCACCAGAGCCCTAGAACGAAAGACAGCGGGCCGAGGAAGCAGAAAAGCAGGGAGAAGGCCGCTGCCCTTTCACCGTCTTGCGCCCTTTGCCTGTCGGGAGGTTGCTCGCTCGCAGGTTGCGGCCAATCGTCTGTGCCGTCAGCCTCCGACTGTTGACTGTCGTTCACCTGGTAGAGCTTGGCGTATTCGGGGTTGTAATCGAAGGCTTCGTTGTTTTGAGGTAGCTGCGACATCGCATCCACAACCTTTCAATACCGGGTGTTACCTTCACCCTAGACCTTTCCATCAGAGGGAACAAGCATGTCAGGCTCCACCTGCCGAAACATACGGCATATACACAGAAAAGTCCTGCTCCTCACAATAAGGGGCAGGATTTTTCTGTATTTATCTCGAGGTTAGTTCCAGTACAGCATAAGAGCGTTCAGGCTCCTCGACGGGCCTGCATCATTTAATCCGGACAAGGCGCTCAGAATCATTATGATAAGGGCGAGGATAGCAAGGACAACGACTATACCCACCGCACTGAGAATCATGCCCCCGATGGCGTGCTTACCGTGCCGTCGTGCCACGAATGCCTGCCGGAGACCTAAGATACTCAGGACTGGTGCGACGATGACCATGAGTATACCGATTTCAATACCATAGGCAGACCACCAAAACCCTATGAAGAAAGATAGCAGGCCAAGGGCACCGAAAAGCAGGGAGAAGTTCGCTGCTCTTTCACCGGCTTGCGCCCTCCGCACATTGGAAGGGGGCTCGCTTGCACGTAGCAGCCTGTCGTCCATATCATCAGCGTCGGACTGTACGCTGTCATCTTCCTGGTAAAGCTTGGCGTACTCGGGGTTGTAATCGAAGGCTTCGTTGTTTTGGGGTAGCTGCGACATCGCATCCACGACCTTTCAATACCGGGTGTTAAGTGCCTATCGGGTTGAGAGAGCATCTAGGCTCGCCATCGAGTCGCTGTGATTAGTGGATGCCCGACAAAGCGTTCAGAATCAATATGATGAGGGCAACGAGAAGAAGGACAACGACTATACCCATCGCGCTGAGAATCATACCCGCGGTAGCGCGCGCACCGTGCCGTCGTGCCACTCGCGCCTGCCAGATACCTAAAACACTCAGTATCAGTGAGAAAGGGATGGCGTACAGCGTCCATCGAATACCCGGGATGCACACTAAACTGAGGATACCGAAGAGCAAGGAGAGGTTCTCGGCGCTCCGCCCAGTTTCCTGACTCGGGAACCCACTCGCGGGTTGCAGTGGGCCCCCTGCGGACCCAACGATGGGTTGCCCGTTACCATTTTGCCGGTAAAGATTGGCGTACTCGGGGTTGTAATCGAAGGCTTCGTTGTTTTGGGGTAGCTGCGACATCGCATCCACGACCTTTCAATACCGGGTGTTAACTTCACCCTAGACCTTCCCATCAGAGGGAACAAGCGTGTCCGGCCCAATACGCAAAATATACGGCATATGTACAGCAAAGCCCCGCTCCTCATTGTGAGGAGCGGGGCTCTTACCTCTTCGAGAAGGGCAAAGTTTTTAGAGAAGTGCCAGTATCTGCGCGGCATCAACCAACTCTGAATTAGCGGCAGAATCCGAAAGAGCCAGCATGAGCGCCAGCAGAAAAGCTCCGCCGAAAAGCACTAGGAATATGCCACCAGCGGCTACGTTAATCCAGTTCATGATGCGGCCTGCCGAAGCAGCGGCGCCGTAGCGTTCCGCCTCATTCGCTTTAAGAACACCGATAACACCCAGAATTAGGGAGGGCAGACCGAACAGCCACCAGTTGAGAGTCGCGATACAGATCAAACCGATAACGCCGAGCACAGTGGAGGTCTGGGCAGCCTTCTCACCAAAAAACTGCTCGGGGGTCTTCTGCAGAAAGCCGGCTGGGGCCATCATGGGCTGGTCATACTGGTAACCGTACGGGTCGTACTGATTCTGACCATATAGGTCTTGGCCGTACGGGTCATAGGGATACTGATCGTAAGAGCTCTGCCCGTACCGACCGTACGAACCTTGGCCATACGAACCCTGGCCGTACCGACCGTACGAACCCTGCCCATACTGGCCATACTGGCTGTTCTGATCGTACTGCTCGTTCAGGTTGTTGTAGTCCGGGTTGTAGTCGTAGGAGTCAGAACCCCACGGATTCCGAGACATGGTATTTCACTTTCGTGCGGCAAGTGTGTGTTAAACAATATTCACCCTAGCCCATCAATGGAACGGGGACAACTACACCCGTCATTCTGAGCCGCGTAAGACACCTCGAGCGTTAGTTCGGGATCCCGGCGAATATGCGGAAGCCCTGCACCTCAATTCGAGAAACGGGGCTTCTACATGTTGCAGACAAAAGATGGCGGGCTCGGTTCCAGACCCCCGGCCAGCCGAACCGGTAACGCGGCTATCCCTTCAGAGTGAAAAGGAGCGACAGGAGGGCAATAATCGCAAAGACCGTCAGGGCGATGGGCAGGACCACGCCAATCCAGCTGAGGACGCGCCCCGCCTTTGCCGGCACACCGTGGCGTTCCGCGTCTCGCGCGGCCGAAATTCCCAGGGCGCCCAGAATAATTGATCCGAGGGTGGAGTAGGGAATCCAATACATGAGGAGAATGAGCACTACGCTGATGATGCCAAACGTCAACGAACGCTGCGCCGATTTCCGACCCTCCTCCAGGAAGCCAGGGGGCGTGATGATATTCCCCGGGACGCTTCCCGGATAGGCAGGAGGCGGAGTGTACGCCCCGGCGGGCCCGTAGGTAGCCGGGACATTCCGCGGCTCGCCGCCCGCGCCCTGCCCGGCATCGCGGCCCTCGTAGAGCTGGTTGTACGCGGGATTGTAGTCGAACGGGTCCGGCTCTTGAGGCTGGGGAGTCTGAGACATCATAACCACGATCTTTCAGTCTTGATACGCGACAGGTGTTTCGGGGGAGGCCCCGATATCCGTAATCTGTTTTCGGCGGCGAGGATTAGGCACCTTCATGGTGCCCGCCCAGGCTAAGATACCGGCCGACCCGGAAGTTTAATAGGGGGAATAGCCAGCAACCCTCTGGGAACCGATAATCCCCATCAGCGTGAAGACACACGTGCAGAAGAAAATGAGGAAAGCTATAAAGGCGCCTATCTTACTCATCCTACGACCCGCTGTAGCCGAAACGCCCAGGCGCTCCGCTTCCTTCGCTTTAGACATACCGATATAGCCCATGATGAAAGAAGGCACGCCGGCAAGAAAACCCAGGCAAACCAGGCTGACAAGACCGAGCACCAGGGAAGTCTGAGCGGCCCGCTCGCCCTCAACCCGCCCGATAATCTTCTGCACGGTATCCGCGGGCAGCATCATAGGCTGACCGGACGTATCCTGGCCATCTTGCGCAGACAGCTCAGCAAGCTGTTCGTTCAGCTGGTTGTATTCGGGGTCGGAGTCTTCAGGGTTTGAACCCTGCGGATTCTGAGACATGGCATCTCACCTTTGTGTTTGGTCGGCGTTGGCCCGTGTTGTTCCTAGCCTATCACCGAAGCGGCAGCTATATTCACGCTTCGGCTGCGTACACCACGCCCATTCCGGCAATGCCCCCTCAAGCATGCAAAAGCCCGCGTGCGCACGGGGCGCTCGCGGGCTTCCTCAAATCATGAGGCTACTGCAGATAGCTTCAATCTTACTGCTTTACAAAAATCTTCAGAGCGACCAGCAAAATAATACTGACGACACCCAGAACAGTACCGGCAATAGCCATACCGCGGTTCTTCAGCTCGGGGTTATTCATAGCCAGGCGGCCGGTCACAATAGCTACAGCACCAAGGATGAAACCGAGGACAAAGAAGCTCACAATACCGCTCACCAGAGAGACAATCGACAGGGTCTTTGCCTTCTTCGCCTGAGCCAGCTGCTCAGGGGTCTGAACGGGCACACCGTAAGGAGCCTGCTGATTGAACTGGGGTGCCTGCTGGCTGAACTGGGGGTCCTGGTTGAACTGGGGCTGGGGGTTGTTGGGGTTTTCAGACATGATTTCTCATTTCGTTGAGTAAATAAGGCAACTCTGGCAACACTGTATGGAAAATTCACAGGCCAGAGACGCCCTCTATTTATCGGTTTGGATGGAGTGTAGTGTATCGAAAATGCGTATAACCCTCAATGTGCACGGCCCGTATCCCACGGAGTAGAGCCCCCGTCGGCTCAGCCGGTTTGGGGCAAAACGCCTCGCCTACCTGAGCAACACGCCTAATTCACGCGAGGCCCCTACCGAATTGACCAAGCGCAAAACAGCCTATATTCTTATAGGGATGCGCTCACGAGCGCACCGTGGAGACGTGCCAGAGCGGCCGAATGGACTTCACTGCTAATGAAGGGTCGGGGTTAAACTCGACCGGGGGTTCAAATCCCCCCGTCTCCGCCACTAAAAGCCCCGTACCGGCTGGTACGGGGCTTTTACTATGCCCGTTTCATCGGGCGCACAACCTAGAAGCTCTTGAAGTCCACGAGGCGCGCATCCGCGCCGTCCAGCAGGGCCCACTCCCCCGGCACCTCGAACACCGCGATGGAGGACGGCGGGAAGCCATAGTACACATCCATCGACGCGTTCGGATCGGAGTCGGGGCTCATCAGACGCTGCGCGGCATCCTGCACGCCGGGCAGGTGCGACACCACCATCAGCGAATGAACGTTCTCTGAAACGCCGTTAATGCGCGCAATGATGCGGGCGGCCGAAACCTCGTACAGACCCTCATCCAGATGCGCGGTCGGGGCCTTCGAACCCAGGCCGTCCGCAACCCAGGTGGTCGTCTGGCGCGTGCGCAACGCCGACGAAGACATAATCTGCTCGGGAATATAGCCGCGCGAAGCCAGCCAGGCACCCGCGGCGGCAGCCTGCTCGTGACCGCGCTTGGTCAGGGGACGGTCGAAATCGTTCAGGCCCCAATCGGCCTCCGCATGGCGCATAATAATCAGGCGCTTAGCTCCGCTACGGTGCGAGCCGGATGCAGTGTTGGAAGAATTCTCAGCCATACACCCATTTTATCCAGAGCGCGCCGATACATCCCGCTCACCCGCCACCCGGGCATGAGTAAACCCCGGCACACCGGCACGGGGCCGGCGCACCGGGGTGCACCCTAAAACTACAAGCCTAGATGGAGTACTCCGGGGCCGCCCAGACGACGACCTCGGGGTGCTCAAAGAAGCGGTAACCCTGACCGCGCACCGTACGCACGGTACCCGAGAGGCGACCCAGCTTCGAACGCAGGCGACGAATGTGAACGTCAATCGTGCGCTCGTGCGGGTGCTCGTCACCCGAGCTCCACAGGGCCTTCAGCAGTTCCTCGCGGCCAACCGTGCGGGAGCTATTCTCAACCAGGTGGGCCAGCAGCTCGAACTCCTTGAAGGTCAGCATCAGCGGCTCACCGTCCAGGAACACCTCGCGGCGAGCCAGGTCAATCAGCACACCCGAGGAGTGGCCGTTCATGCCCTCCGCCTCGCGGGCGGTATTCGCCTCCGGGTAGGCGTACACGGCGGTCGGATCACCCAGCGCGTTACGGACCACCTCAAGGTCGCTACCCTCGGCGTTCACGGGAGCCAGCGCCACGGCGGCGTAAGACTCAGATTCGGGGGCCAGGTGGTGGGCGTAGGTGCGCAGATCCTGAACGATGCGCACCAGGGAGGTACCGTTTGCGGCGGCGAGCTCCTCATTCAGACCCACGTACAGCACGAAGCCGCGAGCCTCGTTCTCCTGAGCATTCTTGTGGGCGGAGGAATCCCCCGCGGAGAATGTCATCGGACGCAACGTTGCGGCAGGTGCGGCGGGACGATGAGGCTGGACGGCCTGACGCTTCGCGGCGCGGCCTCGCTGGGAGATGTGGACGTATCCAGGTACAGCACCTGACATGGTTCAGCCTTCTCTCAAAATCTACGTAGGAATTGCCTTACCTACATGGTGGTGGGGTGCGCCGGAAGTGACGCGTGGCCCTACAGTCCCTAATACCTGTTCGAGCATCAATCCTTTCTCTTAATATTTCTCCTATTTGACGGATAAATCAAGCGGATTCGGCATCGTGGATACTTCCCGCATCCAAAAAGGAGTACAATACATCCCCACTCATCCGGACCAGATTCGCCCCGCATCAACCCCCGCCGCGCCCCCTCTACATAAATATTCATCCAAAGCGGCATGATGACGCGGAGCACTGTATTTTCATGCCCTCAATCAAAGCTTGAGAGACCCTCAAATACCCCTCATTAACCCAACAATATCCACATGAAGTGATTCTTGTCATATGTAGATTTTTTGAATCATCCCCCGCTCCGTCCGACGGGGGAAATCATCGACACCACCCATCCCGCATCGTACGCACGCCCTATTAGACAAAAGCGTCCCCGCGCGGGCTACAGAAATAGCCAGCGCGGGGACGGCGCACAATTGGTCTCGCGAAACCGTCTCGCGAAGCCGAATCAAAAATTATTCAGCCAGGCCGTACAGGCGATCGCCAGCATCGCCCAGGCCGGGAACGATGTAAGCCTTCTCGTTCAGGCGCTCATCGCGGGCAGCCAGGAACAGGTCCACGTTCTCCATGCCCTCAACGCCCTTCTCCAGGGCGGCGATACCCTCTGGGGCGGCAATCAGGCACACGCAGGTTACCGACTCGGCACCGCGCTTACGCAAGAACTTAATAGCCTCGATCAGGGTACCGCCGGTGGCCAGCATCGGATCCAGCAGGTACACCTGACGGCCCGTCAAATCCTCCGGCAGACGCTCGGCATAGGTCACGATGTCCAGGGTCTCCTCGTTGCGAGCCATACCCAGGAAACCCACCTCGGCGGTCGGCACCATGCGGGTCATGCCCTCCAGCATGCCCAGACCAGCACGCAGAATCGGCACCACCAGCGGCTTCGGGTTGGCGATGCGCACACCGGTCGTGGTAGCCACCGGAGTCACCACCTCAACCTCCTCCACGCGAATCTCGCGAGTAGCCTCGTAGGCCAGGAGAGTCACCAGCTCGTCAACCAGCTGACGGAAAATCGGGGAAGGGGTGTTCTTATCGCGCAGAACACTAATCTTGTGGGCGACCAGCGGGTGGTCAAGAATCTTAATACGCATAGCATAAATTTTACTCGCACTCGCATATACATTCACAGGCGAGCCGCGTAATTCGGCAAACAGAAAACCCGCCGAGCTCAGCTCGACGGGTTTTCGTTGGTGCGGTGGTGGAGGGATTTGAACCCCCGTTGGCTTTTACACCAAACATCATTTCGAGTGATGCACCTTCGGCCGCTCGGACACACCACCAACAGTGGAAAAGTGTAGCACACCCCAAGACAAAAGGGCAAGAAAAGCACAGGGGTGGGATGTATCTTCTCCCACCGGGGCAAAAACGCGTGCGGCAACCGGGTGTCGCCCTTTTCACGGCCCTTTTACCGTGCCCTTTTCGACACCCGACACCGAAGTCCCGGCAACATCAACGAACCCGGCGGGTTCGTCTAATGACGGATATACCCATCTACAACCAGCATGACGGCACGCGTCGCGTCCTCAGCGTTGCGGTCAACCTGATGGACCTCGCGATCCATGGCAAGCATGTAAATCGCGCCGAACATAGAGATCGCAATCGCACGAGGATTCTGAGCGGTATCAACCGTGTAGCGGCGAGCCACAGCCTCCGTCATCTCCTCCAGATACTCCAGAAGATCCTGACGGTTATCGCTCATCGTCTCGGTCCAACCCTCCGCACCCTTCCAGGCCTCCGAAAGCCACATCCGAGTAAAGCCCGGACGATCCTCGAGGTACTGAAACGCGGCGCGAACGGCACTCCGCAACGCCTCACGCGGGTCGGACTGGGCCGACGCCGCGCGGCGCGCATCGCTCAGCAGCAACTGCGTGCCGTACTGAACCAGCTGATCCACCATAGTCTTCTTGGAACCGAAGTTGTAATACACGGTTCCCTTAGAAACACCCGCCCGAGCAGCCACCTCTTCAACAGTGGCGTACTCAAGCCCCTTCTGGGTCATGATATCCATAGCAGCGTTGAACAACTTCAACTGAGTTTTACCAGTACGGCCGGGACGACGACTTGCAGCTTCAGCGACTGGTCGCTGCAACATCAGAAGTCCTCCCTCCCTTTTTGCAGGTATACCTCTATTTTATTAGACAGTGATCTCCGGTGCGAGCTTCTTCAACGACCAGGTGCGATCACGTCGCGTACCCAGGTAACCCAGCAGCAAGCCCGCCAGACCCCACAGGGTCAGAACCAGCATGATGCCCCACAGGCTCGACTCGTTCACCCCGTACGACAGGCGACGCATACCCGTCACCGCATAACCCATCGGGAAGAAATCGTGCATCCAACGAATCGACTCGGGCAGAGTCTCGTACGGCATCGTGCCGCCGCCGGTCACCAGCTGCAGAATCAGGACCACCAGAGCCACCAGCTTGCCGGGAGCACCCAAGAACACCGTCAGACCGTGAATAAATCCGGTGAAGATCAGAGCCACAAAGCACAGGAACAACCACGCCAGCCACGGGTGAGCCATCTCAAAGCCCAGACCGAACTTAATCACCACGAACATGAGCGTCGCCTGAGCAATACCCACCAGACCGAAGGGCATCCAGCTCCCGAGCATCACGCGAACCGACGGGGCGTGCGAAGCCAACGCACGGTTATTCATCACGCGCAGCGTCTGAACCAGCATCAGGCCACCAATCCACAGCGCCAGGCACATGAAGAACGGACCCATGCCCTCACCGTAGTTACGGCCCGAAGCCAGGGAATTGTGCGAAAGCGTCACAGGGTTCGACATCGTGTCGGCAACCTTCGTCTGATCCGACTCCGAAAGGTTCGGAACCTGCTTCGTGCCAGAGGCCAGGCCGCTCTGCAGGGAGGAGGTGCCATCCTTCAGCTCCGAGGCACCGCTATTCAGCTGATCCGTGCCGCTGGCCAGCTTCTCCGTACCCTCGGTGAGCTGGGACGCACCGTCCTTCAGGTTCGACGCGCCATCGGCCACCTTCTGTTGGCCCTCGACGGCACTCTGCTCCTTTTCGGCCAGGGTGCTCGTGCCGTCCTTCAGGGTCGCGGTACCGTTCTTGAGCGAATCGGTACCCGACTTCAGGTTCTCGGTGCCCTCAGCCAGGGTTGCGGCGCCCGAAGCGAGAGAGGATGCACCCGAAGCAATCTGGGCGTTACCATCGGCCAGGGTAGCCGCACCCGAGGCGAGTGAAGAGGCACCGCTATCAACGCGGGCCGCACCCTCAGCCAGGGAAGAGGCGCCCTTCGCCACCGAGGTGGAAGCCGCATCCAGCGCGTCCACACCCGACACCAGGGTCTGAATCTTAGCCGCCGAGGACGAAGAACCGTCCGCGACGCAGTGGCTCGACTTCAGGGCTTGCAGCTTCGACATAGCATCTGCGGCAGTCGCACTGCGCGAGGCTAGATGAGACTCCAGAGCCTTCTGGTTCAGCGCTGCCACCTCACCCTTAAACTCATCGGAATCCACCGAAGACACCAGCTCATCGGCCTGCTGCTGGGTCATGGTGCCAGCGGCCACCATCGGAGCCAGACGCTCGCGAAGCCTCTGCGCACTCGCCGACACCACGGTATTCGACAGGTCGCGGCCAAAATCACCGCTCGGGGCGGAGGTGTCCGTCTGCTGCAGGTGCTGACACATCGCGTTCAGCTGGCCCGGCAGCTCGCGGATACCCGACTCATCCAGGCCCTGACGCAGCTTGTGGGTGCCCTCAGCCAGGCTGTTCGCGCCCTGGGCCAGGGTGGCCGAGCCATCCTTCAGCGAAGAAGTACCCTGAGCCAGGGTGGCCGAGCCGTCCTTCAGCTTCGACGCGCCGTCAGAAGCCGAAGCCGCGGCAGAAGCCAGGGTCGAAGTGCCGTTCTTCAGGGTGGTCGAGCCGTCCACCAGCTTCGCGGCGCCCGAATTCAGGGCTGCGGCGCCCGAGTCCAGGGTTGCCGCACCACTTGCCAGCTTATCCGCGCCATCGGCCAGCTGCTTCTGCGCATCCACCAGCTGGGTCGTGCCATCAGAAAGGGTGACCGTGCCGTCCTTCAGCTTGAGGGCACCGTCGTTCACCGTGGCCGAGCCGTCCTTGAGCTGAACAATCGCATCGGCCAGCTTGACCGTGCCGGTGTTCACCTTCTCTGCGCCGCTGGCCGCCTCCCCCATCTTCGAGTGAATCGTGGTGAAGCTTGCCAGCAACGCATTCGCAGTGGCATTACCCACCTTCGACGCCACCGAATCGCGCACCGATGTGCCCGCCTTCGTCACGATATTCGTCAGCACGTAGTTGTTTGCGTCATTCGTGACAATCTCAATACCGGCTGACTGGGGATCAATCGTGCCCGTATTACCGTTGGCATCCGGCTTAAACGCCGCGGCGCTCTGCAGGTTACGGGAGAAATTCTTCGGAATCACCAACGCGAAATCGTAGGTGCCCTTCTCCACGCCGTTGACGGCCTCCTCGCGGGTCGGAACCTGACGCCAATCAAACGTGCCGGCGTCCAGAAGATTCTTCTTCACGTCGGCACCGGTATTCACCTGCTGGCCAGAAGAATCCGTCGCGCCCTCATCCTCAACCACGAGGGCACCCACGATGCCGTTCACGTGGCCGTAGGCGTCCCAGTTGCCGTACAGGTACAGGGCACCGTACAGCAGGGGGATGCAGGACATCGCAATGAGCACCAGGACCGGCAAAACACCGCTGGTCAGGCGCTTAAGCTCAACAAGAGCAACACGCAGAACAGTCATTCTTACTCCTTCTCAGCGGTCTTCTGGGTGTTGGGTTTCTGGTCAGCGGGTTTCTGATCAGTGGATTTCTGATCAACGGCCCGAACGGCTTCGGTCACGCCGGACGCCGCGGGAACGGGGGTCGCCACAACGGTGGCTTCGGCCGCTACCCCGGCCGCGGGGGTGAGGGGAATCGAAGAGGTCAGGGGGATTTCCTCCACCTCACGCACCTCAATCACGTCAATCTCCGGCTCGGTCGGTTCCTCCGCCGGATCTTCGGGGGCCTCGAACTCCCCCTCTTGATCCATGTGGACGCTACCCACCACGGCACGCGCACCGTGCCAGGTATCGGAAATATGCGGGACAATCGCCACCACAGTGCGGGGGCGGTCCTCATCGTTGGCCAGCTCCTCGAGGAAGGGAAGCCACATGCGCGTGTGGTTCAGGTGGCGCGACGGGGTATCGAAGACCAGCAGATCCGAGGGGCTGCTCTGTGCCAGGGCGGCCATGAGCTCGATGTTCATCTCGCCGTCCAGCTCGTCCATCCACAGGCCGTCCAAATCCTCGAGGCCGCGCTCCTTCAACCAGCGGCCCGCGCGGGAACGACCAAAAATCGGCAGATTGTAGGAGAGCATCTCAGAGACGTAGTCGTGCACGCGCATGTGCTGCTCTGGGGAGGTCACATCGGGGGAATCGATAATGTCGCTGATGCGGCGCAGCTTCTTCATTGAAATCGGCTGAGGCTCCTCATCGCTGGCGCTCCAGTAAATCTCGCCGCCCGACAGGGGCAAACGGCCGGTGAGGGCCAGGCCCAGGGAGGTACGTTCCATCTGGCTGTCGGCTTGAACGATGATGACTTCGCCCCCACCTACTGAGAAAGTGGTGCGGCCAAAAAGGGCGTGGTGACGCCCCTTGGCCCAGATGTTATCAACGCGAAGCACGGCGGTCCCTTCAATTTGTACGACGGGTAGAAACGGGTAAAAGTACGAGCCCGAGGACCTCGTTCCGCGATACCTGCTGAAGGACGCGGAGGGGTTCTCAGGCTCCGATGCTTATATATCGTAGACCCGGTTAAGTGTGGTTTTGTGGGGATTTTCGGGTGAAAAAGCGTCTATTTTTGAAATTTTCGGAGTATTTTTCAAAAAATTGGGGTTTTTCGTTCAAATAAGCCACGAACCCATGACCGGTTTCACCAGGCCTCCTCCCCCGCTACAATCCCAGGGAACAGGCCCCGGTGACAGGCCCCGGGCGCGACGGGGGGGGGGACTGGGCTGGGAGGCAGGGCAGAGCGGCAGAATCCACTCGCCGAATTATTCGCAGCAGAATACCGACGACAGGGCACAGCCGAGGGGCACACCACCGAGAAACGCGGGCAGGAACGCGCTCAGGAGCGACGCTCCCTGAAAAAATCCAGCATGAGCCGTGCGCACTCCTCGGCGCGCACCCCCGCATACACTTCGGGAGCCGGCGCCACCCGCCCGTCCCGCAGCACATCGTAGCGGCTACCGGAGGCGCCCGTCTTCTCCTCCCAGGCGCCAAAAACCACCGTCGAGACGCGCGAGGCCAGAATCGTGCCGGCGCACATGAGGCAGGGCTCGACGGTCACCACGAGGGTGCATCCCTCCAGCCGCCACTGCCCCAGCCGCGCCGCCGCCTGCCGAATCGCGTTCACCTCCGCGTGGGCACTGGGGTCGTGTTCCCGCTCGCGGGTGTTGCCGGCGGAGGCGACGACGGTCCCGTGCTCATCCACGACGACGGCGCCGATGGGAATCTCGCCGCGCTCACCGGCGGCCTTCCCCTCCGCCAGGGCAAGGCCCATCCACTCACGGTGGTCGGCACGCGCGGGAATGTCACTGAGCACGGTGGAAGAACCGTCAGCAACCGTCAACTTTAAATATTCCGAATATGACATATAACCTCGTCGGGGAGTAAAAGTGCGTGAAACGCGACTAGTGAGTAGCGGCCAAAGAGAAAGGATACACCGCGGCGGCCCCGGCCTCCCTCAACGCGCGAGCCACCACCGTGTTGGCCCAGCGGGAATCCACCAGATCCGAAACCAGCAGAACCGCGCAGCGGTTCTCGCGCACGTAGTCCAGCACCTCGCTCGGAACCAGGTAAGAACGCAAAACGTCGGCACAGCGGAAGGCGCTATTACCGCCGAAGAAGCGGGGCTCCTCCACCAAAGAAACCTGCCCCAAATCCATCAGGCGACCCACCGCAGCCAGCCCCCGACCCAGGGACTGCGCCAGGCGAGGACGCACCGGCGACGGCAACGTCAGCACCGCGGTCGGTCGCCCCGCGGCACCCCACTGCCACGCCGCCAGCACCTTCACGCAGGCGCGGCCCAGGTCAGTCGGCACCTCAGAGTCAACCGGCTCACCCAGCTCGTTCGTGGCGAAGAGCTCGCGCAGGCGCGTTCCGTACCCCATATCGCTCAGGCGCGCCAACGCATAACCGGGCTCGGCCTGCTCCTCCTTCGACAGGCGGCCACGCGGAGCGGAGGCGCCCATCAGCTGGTCCAGGCCGGTGGGCCACATGCGGCGCGGCTCCACCGGAACCCCCACGGTAGCAAAGCTCTGACGCGCCGCCTGCTGCGCCTCCTCGGGAACCTGCGTCGAGTACCAGGGTCCGGCGCACCGGTCGCATCGCCCGCAGGGCTGAGCGGAGGTATCGTCGAGCTGGCGGGCGAGGAACACCATGCGGCACCCCTCCGTCCGCTCGTACTCCAGCATGGACTCCTGCTCGCGCACGCGCGCACGCGCAACCCCCGCGTAGCGTTCGCGGTCGTAGCTCCAGGGAGCCGAGGTGCGGCACCAGCGGCTCCCCTCCTTCACGACGGCGCCCTCAACGTCCAGGACCTTGAGCAGCAGCTCCAGGGTTGAGCGGCGCAGCTGCACACGCGCCTCCAGCGCGGTGAGGCTCAGGCCCTCGGGGGTCTGCTCGAGGGCGGCCAGCACCTGCAGGGCCTTCTCCTCCTCCGGCATCGAAGAGGTCGCGAAATACTCCCAGATGGCCCGGTCCCCGCGCCCGGGTAGCAGCAGGACGTCCGCGTTGGCGGCCCCACGGCCCGCACGGCCGATCTGCTGGTAGTAGCTCACCGCGGAGGAGGGCGCGCCCAGGTGCACCACGAACCCCAGGTCGGGCTTGTCGAAGCCCATGCCGAGAGCGCTGGTCGCCACGAGGGCCTTGACGCGGTTCTCCTTGAGGGCCTGCTCGGCGGCCATGCGCTCATCCGGGTCGGTCTTTCCGGTGTAGGCGAGCACGTCGTATCCGCGAGCGCGCAGGGCGGAGGCGGTATCCTCCGCCGCCGAAACGGTCAGCGCGTAGATGATACCCGAGCCGGGTAGCTCGTTCAGGTGCGCCATGAGCCAGCCCAGGCGCTGGCCCTCGTCGGGCAGTGCGAGCACGCCCAGGCGCAGGGAGGCCCGGGAGAGCGGGCCGCGCACCACGTACACCTCGGGTGCGTCCCCGGCCGCGGCGCTCAGCTGCTCGGCGATATCTCGGGTCACGCGGTCGTTTGCTGTAGCGGTCGTAGCGAGCACGGGCACGCCGGCGGGTAGAGAAGAAATCAGCGCGCCGATGCGGCGATAGTCCGGGCGGAAGTCGTGGCCCCAGTCCGAAATGCAGTGGGCCTCATCAATCACGAGCAGGCCCAGGCGAGGCATGAGAAACGGCAGCCACTGCTCGCGGAACGCCGGGTTGTTGAGCCGCTCGGGGCCAACCAGGAGCACGTCGAGCTCGTCGGCTTCGACCTGCTCGCGGATGCGGTCCCACTCGGTGACGTTCGCTGAGTTCACCATGGCGGCGCGCACCCCCGCGCGGGATGCGGCAGCCACCTGGTCGCGCATGAGCGAAAGCAGCGGGGAGATGATGAGTGCCGGCCCGGTACCCCGGGCGCGCAGGAGCAGCGAGGAGATGAAGTAGACCGCGGACTTACCCCAGCCGGTGCGTTGTACCACCAGGGTGCGGGCGCGGTCGGCCACGAGGGCGTGAATCGCCTCGTACTGGCCGTCGTGGAAGTCGGCTTCGGAGGCGCCGGTGAGGCGGCGCAACAGTTCGCGGGCCTCGTCGCGCAGGGAGGTAGCGGTGTCCGGCTGCTGGGGGTTCATGGTTTTCTCCGACGGTGGGTGGTTCGCGGGCGGGCGCTCCGACGCGCTGTCTTCCCATCATGTCACACCCGGCGCATCCTGGCCTCGGAGCCGGTCATTTCTTGGGAGGGTGTGCGAGTTCCGCATCACTGCGCGCCATTTCGTTCTCGGGCCCGGAGATTTACGCCTCGCTCACCCGTGCATCCGGGCTAAACCCCGGTAGAATTGTCTCTGTGCTACACAGCCTCCGCATAGTTTTGCACTATGTTCACCATAGGCACGTTCTCTATGCTGGTGTTACTCCGCCGCCAATCCGTGCGCGCGGTCCACTCACAGTTCAGGATTTTTCATGACTTTTCTTGCCGCCGCCCTCGCGCAGCTTCCGGTTGCGCTGCTAGGCCTTAACCTTGAACAGTTCCTGCTCGACACCGGCCCCTGGGTTCTGGTTGTTTCGGCGATCATTGTTTTCATTGAGTCGGGTGTGCTGTTCCCGGTTCTCCCGGGTGACTCCCTGATTTTTGCGCTGGGTATGCTGCACCAGCAGATGGGTCTGTCCCTGTGGGTTGCGTTCCCCGTGCTGGTAATTGTGGCAATGGCCGGCGCCGAGGTGGGATACCAGATTGGTGCCCGCTACGGCCGCAACATCTTCAAGGATGACGCGAAGATTCTGAGCACGAAGAACCTGCACACTACTGAGGAGTTCTTCCAGAAGCGCGGTAGTTTGGCCCTGGTTCTGGGCCGTTTCGTGCCGATTGTGCGTACCTTCGTTTCGCTGGCAGCCGGTATCTCTTCGTACGACCGTAAGAAGTTCCACCTGTGGAACACCGTCGGCGCCATTGCGTGGATTGGTGTGATTGGTCTGGCCGGTGTGCTGCTGGGCGGTATTCCGTTCGTGCACAACAACATCGAGTACATCGCCATGATTATTGTGCTGGTTTCCGTGGTGCCGGTCTTTATCGAGTACCTGCGCGGCCGCTCGAAGGCTAAGCACGAATCCGCAGAGTAACGTTTAAGGGATACCCCGCACGATACGGGGATCCGCCGGTAGGCACTGAGGGGTGGGGACGTCGTTCTGACATCCCCACCCCTCAGATTTTTAGTACATTTCGTTAGCGTATGTACGCCGCAACAGGCTGGGCGTAAACAGTAGCACCGTCATGACGAGGTAGCAGACGGTGGGTGCGTTTGCCAGCGCAACGATGAACACGAGCTTCAGATACTCGGCGGCGCCCATCGCCCCAATATTGGCAGAGTTGTAGTACTCGGCGGCACCCATGAAGATGAAGATGCCGTAGAGCATACCCAAGATACCTATGAGAATGGCGAGGCCGTGCGCCCAGAGGCGCCTCTGCCAGAGTTTCCAGAGGACGATAAGGTTTAGCGCATCCATGAGGGCTCCCTGAAGCAGAGCGGGGACAGCAACATCCGATATAGCTTCATAGCTCAGGGAAGTGTGATTGTTCTCGAGAGCGCCCATGGTAACCTTCGCGGCATTGAACACAATCACCATTACGATGCACACCGTCACCCCGATGAGGGCAACCGGGCGATTGCTGTGTCGTTTTCGCTTCTCCTGGTAATGAGGGGCCTGCCCCGGGGGCGCGTATTCTGACATCGTGTGTGTTGTCCTTTCTGTGTTCTCCATCCCGCGACGGGAGAACCGAATAGTCTGTTTGGGGGACGGCTCGCACCGCTAGTTGAGGCGGTATCCCTCCTCGGTGTACACCGAGGTGTCCTTGTAGCCGCGCTGTTCCTTGCGAGGCTTCTTCCGGCCAGCCTTGCGGCGGGCCGTCTCGTACTGCTGAGCAACGGCCTCTTCAGCCCGTCGGTTGGCTTCCTCGTCTTCCCGATGCGCCTGTGCTTCTTCCAGGCGAGCACGCGTTTCTGCACCTGCGCTCTGATGGCTGGCGACATGGCCCTCATCGACCGGCTCAGCGAGGTTTTCTCGGCCTTTAAGTTGCTCCTCACCGACTTTCTGGTTGCCTTCAGCAACGCCCTGCTCAAGTTCTTTCATGCGCATCTTACTGACAGCATCCATGTATGCCCTGACCGAGCGGCGCATCAGCAGAAAAACAGCACAGAGGTAGAGGGGAACGTTAAGAAGACCCACGATACTATTCAGCAAGATAGTAGTCATGAGGGACCCAGACCCCCACGCATCCGGCTCATTTAGTAACTGCATGAGGTGATTGGAAAAAATAAAGGTTGTTATGACGCCAATCAGTCCGCCAACAGCCCAGAGAATACAGCAGACCAGGGTAAGAATGTATGCCCAGTTACGACCTTTCCAGAGCCTCCACAGTACGAAAATGTACACCGCATTGATGGGAAGATCCTTTAGCAGTTCAGGGATAATGATGCTCGTCAACGTATCAACGTTGAACGTTGCGCTCTCCTTGAGTAACGCCACCTGGACCTTTTGGACCTCCCCCAGAATAATCATGACGGCGACGCACCACATAACGTATATCAGAGCTCGCGGGCGTACAGGGGCGCTCTGCTGGGCGCTGGGATACACGTAGCCAGCGGTCGCTTCCCGGTAGCCGGTAGTGCTGTACTCAGGAACGCTATAGCCGGCGGAGCTGTTTTCTGCCGCGTTAGAGGAGAGTGCGCTGTAGTCGGGAGCTGTGTGCTCCGAGTTATTCAGCGGCTGTTTTGGGGTATGTTCTGACATCATCGTTCCTTTCTCCCTACGCGCCCACGCTATAGCGCGCGAGGCAGGGTGCAGAGGAGTCTCCCATAAGGGAACACAACCCGCCTAGTTGAGGCGGTATCCCTCCTCGGTGTACACCGAGGTGTCCTTGTAGCCGCGCTGTTCCTTGCGAGGCTTCTTCCGGCCAGCCTTGCGGCGGGCCGTCTCGTACTGCTGAGCAACGGCCTCTTCAGCCCGTCGGTTGGCTTCCTCGTCTTCCCGATGCGCCTGTGCTTCTTCCAGGCGAGCACGCGTTTCTGCACCTGCGCTCTGATGGCTGGCGACATGGCCCTCATCGACCGGTTCGTCATCGACCGGTTCGTCATCGACCGGCTCGTCATCAACCGGCTCGTCATCAACCAGCTCGTCATCGACCGGTTCGTCACCGTCGAGCTCGCCGTCATAAGGTTCCAGACCGGCACGCTCGGCGCGGAGCGTCAGCAGAATCTCGCCCTCCAGACGCTGCTTCTCCAGGGGGTTTTCCGTCACCGCCATCTTCGCGCGAAGATCGAGGATTCGCTGCTCGGCGGGGGTGCGAGTCACCCGTTCCTCCTCGTCAATCAGCCGAAGCATTTCCAGGTAATGGGCGGCCTGCCTCTCCTCGATGGTCATGCCCTCCTCTTCGTCGGCCCCGGCCACGTTTTTCGCGCCCTCCGCCGCGGGTGCCGGAGGCTCCTCGGACAGGATGACATCCTCATCCCGAGTAGAGACAAGGCCCAGCAGAAAAATGAAAAGTGCGGCGCCAACGCCCACGATGATGACCAGCACCTTCGTCACGGTCAGGGAGGCGGTGGCCGGGCTCGTCGCGGGGTTCAGCGCGGTGAAGGCCGGGAAGAAAAACCCGGCCAGGTCGAAGGAACCCGCGGTGATGAGCATGCCGCTCAGGCAGCAGACGGCCGCGTAGAGCATCAGCGTCTGACGTGCGCCTCTGCTACCCGTCCACAAGACCAGCAGGAAGCATAGGACGACCAGCTCCACCCAGAAGGTTCCGCTCAGAAGGCGAGGCACGGCAATGGTGAAGATTGAGACGATGTCCCAGCCGTGTCCGGCGGATGCGAGGGCCTGGTGCGCGTCCAAACCCGCATACACGAGCATGAGCCCCACGCCCAGGCAGAAGGAGATATCGACTAGCACTGAAGTCTTCTGCGCCGGCTCAATCCGTTCCTCGCCGTCATCGGGCGTCTCTACGGTGTCATCGTGCCCTTCGGGGTCGATACGGATTTGTGACTCGTGTGCGGGGTCGGAAGTAGGGGTCACGGGGATCGTCCTATCGGTGGTTGGTGAATAAACTATCGGCGGGCCGCAGGCCCGCGGCAGAGGTTAGAGCAGGTAGTCCTTGCGGCGGCTCAAACGCCACGAGCTGCGGGCCGCCATGTAGGCACGCGACTGGCGCGACCACACCAACGCCAGCGCGATGACGCACACCACCAGGTAACCCCCGGCGATGTACACGGGCGTGTACAGGGGCGAGGAGGTGCTCAGCAGGAACTCGACCTCCTGGCTGGGCGCACCGTTCAGCGTGGCGAGCATGGCACCCACGCTCAGCATAATCAGCATCGCCGAGATAATGCCCATCACCAGAGACACCGAAAGCACCACCGCGGCCCAGCGGTAGCCGCGGATGAACGCCACCGTGCAGAAACTGTGCAGCACCACGTTTCCGAGGGTGCACAGCATCAGGAAGAGCACCGGGTAGTAGGCCTGCGCCTCCACGAGGGTGGAGGAATGCCAGGTGGACAGGCGCGGAAGATGGGTCGTCGTCAGCGACACGGTGGTGTACACCAGCAGCGCCACCCAGCCCGCAGAAATGGCCAGGAGCACCCAGCCGGCGACCGATACGAGGTTCGGGGTCGGCGGTTTAGAGCGCGAGGACTTCACGGACGCCTCGGGGGAGGTAGCGGCCGGAGCCGCGGGGAGCGGTGCGGGTTCGGGGGTAGGCATGGTTGGATCTTTCGAGGGCCTGCGCGCCGTGATATACGACGGTTCATCGATGCGGCGGGTAGGCGCGGGGTACGTATGGTGTGGTGAAATACGGTGTGTTCGGTGAGCTTATGTGCATCGGCCGGGGCGTTCCGGCGGACTTCTAATCGGAGGGGGCGGCCTCCGCGCCCGTACCGGAATCTTCGGATGCGTCGGCCTCGTCCTGCGGGGCGGGATGCGTGAGCGCGGTCCTCAACTCGTTGAAACGGTAAATCGTTAGTAGGGACAGGCCAACCTCACTCACCCACACCAGACCTAGGCCACAGAGCACCAGCATCGGGTCGAAACCCATAGAGACGCCCGCCCAGTCCAGCATGAGAAGCAGGAACGTGATGGGTGAGAGCACCAGCCCCACGCCAATGTACCCAATCAGCGAGCAAATCGCCCAGATGCTGTACACGGAGGTGTCGGCAACGTCGTTCGGCGGGCGCAGAAGCGGCCAGGCCTGGACGATGATGTACAGGGCCGCAAGCAGCCAGAAACAAATCGCCAGCGGCTGCGTGTACTGGGCGATGATGAGGCCCTCCGTCAGGCCCAGAACACTCAGAATGGCGACGCGCACCAGCAGGTTTTTGCGTAGCTGACGCTGGCGTATTCTAATCTCATCGCGGGAGTAGGTGCGCAGAAACGCCGGAAGCGCGGCCGGTGCCACCGCGGGGTTGAGGGAGGTGGTCGGGGCCTGCGCTACGTGCGCGGCGGGCAGGGGCGCATCCTTCGGGGATGCAAGAGGCACGGCCTTCGCGGGAACCGTGCGGTGCATCGCGGTGGAGGGGACGCTCACCTCCGCGGAAGCGGGCCGCAGGTCGCGGATGGGCGCCTGGTACCGGGTCCGCACGGCGGTGCCATCCGGGGTTTCGACGGACGGCGCGGAATCGTCTGTGGTCCGGTCCGGGGTACCCATATATCTCCTCCTGACGGCGTGGACGACGGTTTACGCCTCTACCGTATCATGCGCAGTTGAAGGCTTCCCGAACATGAAAAGAGGGGGCAGCCGGTGCCCTTTTAGCCGCCGGTGTTCTCCGAGAACGACCCGCGGTGGAAGGCCTCGTTACGCCTGATTACCCGGCCCAGAACCACCGCGTAGAACAGCGAGAAGAAAAACTCCAGCACGAATGACCCCATGACCGTAAATACGGCTCCCGCGTAGAATGCCCCGAAGTGTTTAAAGAGCGCATCCGGCCCGTGCAGGGCAAATAGCAGGTACGCGAAGAAGACACCCATCACCGCGGCCAGGAGCGCCGAGACGGCGTTGCCCCAGTAAATCAGCATGACGGAGCGGTCGGCGCGGTAGATGGTGGCCAACCAACCCTGCACGACCAGGTACACGAGCGGCACAGCACCCACGGGAAAGAGAGCCGCGCGCATGAAGAAGTACACCATGCCGAGCGCGGGGGCGATGAGCAGTACGACGCGCACCGCGTAGAGCGCCTTTGCTGGCAGGGGCTCGCTACTGCCAATATCCCAAGGCTCCACAACGAGGGCCTCCGCTGGCTCGGAGAGTTCCGAGCCGCGGGGCCCCGGTGCGGCGGAGCGCGGGCCGTGCTCCTCCGGCGACTGTGCCGATTCAGACGACTGCGCCGGTTCGGGCGCGTTAGCTCTCAAAAATACCTCGGGAACGGTCCTTGCGAACGCTCTCAGCCGGGAAGATGCGGCCGCTCATGCTGATGTACACACCCGGGTCCAGCAGGTTCAGGGCGGCGATTGCGGCACCCAGGTTGAAACCGGCGTCGGAGCGCGCCATGACGGCCGGCTGCATTGCGCCGGTCAGCACCACGACCTTCTCACCCAGCTTCGCGTGCTCGAGCAGGTAGCGGGCGGTTTCGGGCATGGTATCGGTGCCGTGGGTGATGAGCACCTGGATGTTGGTGACGGCGTCCAGGGCCTCGGTCAGCTCGGCGCGGTCCTCGTCGGTCATATCCAGGCTGTCCTTGCCGATGAGCGGGCGGATGTCGAAGCGCACGTCGGTAATGACGCGGTCGAGCAGGTCCTTGGCGGCGGGCTCACCGATATCCATGGTGCCGGCGACAGAGTAAAACTTGTCGATCGTGCCGCCGGTGGCCAGAATCGTGATTTCTTCGGGGTTCTTAATGGTGACGCTCACCGGGTCTCCTCATCTCTTGAGCAACAGAACCAATAACGACGCAAAAACCCGCCGACCCCCGCTGAGCGGGAGGCGACGGGTCGTTCGGTGCGCCCTGTGGGGCTCGAACCCACGACCTGCGGATTAAAAGTCCGTAGCTCTACCGACTGAGCTAAAGGCGCTCTTTCCGCATAGCTATACAGCCTGCAGATAAAAACTACTATACACTAACGGCTCTCGCCTCCGGAACGGTGCGGGGCGCGGCACGGCGGGCGAAAATGCGCGGGGTCACGGCAGGAGTACACTGGGTAATCCTATGTCTACATCCGCATCTTCCACCGGCGGACGCTCCCGCCGCCGCACGCATCACCGACCCGTCCTCTTTACCTCCGAGAAGTTCGAACGGCACGAGGGCGGCATGGATCCCGCCGCCCGTGAGGAGGCGGCTCACGCCTCGGCCCGCATCCTGCTGACGCGCGGGCGCGGCCGGGATCGAGAGCTGACCGAGCGGCTCGTCAGCTTCACCGACGACTACGGCATCGAAATGCTTGCCGAACTATGGTCGCACGCGAGCGCGCACTCCCTGCCGGGCGCGCTCTGGCGCATGTATCGGCTGCGGGACACGGTGCACCGCTCCCCGCGCGGGGTGAGCCGCGCCTTTGAGCTGGGCATGGCGGAGGACTACCGCTCGCACGTGGTGGCGGGGGTGCCGGATCCGCCGGGCGCCGAGGAGGTTGTGCGTACGATTGACGAGATCCTGGCCGGCCTGTACACGGGGGACCTGGATATGGCGATGGAGCGGTGCGCGGCCTTCGCTCGCGTTGTGGCTCTGGGGATTCGCGTGGATTTCGCGCGGTACTCGCGTAATCCGGCGCCGGTGACTCCGGTGGCGACAAGCCACGAGATTAAGCGTGAGGCGGTCGAGCGTCACCTGCGCATGCCGCGGCAGGCGGCGCAGCTCGAGCAGGACGCGCAGGACCTGGAGGCGGTGGCCGCCCAGTGGCGCGCCGCGGAGGCTTCTCGACGAGATCCGGAGGAAATCGCGTAGAGGCCGGGTGCCCCACTCCGCTGGGTTCCTCGATTTGCCGGCTGCCGCTGTTCGCGCCGCGCTCAATCCCTGCCGATAGGGGCCCGATAAAGCGCTTTATTGAAACGCGCAACACCCTGTCAGATTCTATGGTTTAGGGAAGGGCCGGTGCTTCAATATCCGGGCTGGTTTCATGAGTTGGCACAGGTTCCACATTGGGCCGCAAAGGCCTGAAAAGCCTGTTTCCGATTGACTCTGCGCCGGGTGCGGGTGGATAATAATTACAAGATGTCGGGTTGCTAATAGGTAGCCCCGGGCTCCAAATCTTTAGCCGCTTCGAGCGGCCTTCCGCCGAGAGGCGCTCCCAACCCGACATCCCTAAACGTTCCGGTGGGGGTCGAGAAATCGACCCCCACCGTTTTATGTTGTCGGCCTGTACCTTATGGTCTGCATCTTGGTTTGGGCCGGTCCGTATCTCGGCCCGAATCAGCCCGAGATAGCCCGAGATAGCCCGGTTCAGTCTGGGCTGGTCCGTATCTCGGCCCCAGTTCCAGCACCCGGTTCTGGCGCCCGGTTCTGGCGCATCTCTTCACGCCGTGCCACAAACCCCGTATATGCGAAATTGAGAATATATTATTGCGGATGGGCCCCGGGTACAGGTTCTGGGCACGGATTCCGGGTATAGGTTCCGGGCACGGGCCGCGTCCAAAATACTCCTCAGCCCCGACCACTCGCTAGACTGGGAACTATGCTGCACCGCCTCTTCCCCCACGCGAACGAATCCCTCGCCTCCCTCGCCGAAATCTCGGCCCAGGTCGGCGAGGCCGCGGCGCTCCTCTCCGAAATGGTGGGTTCCCCCGTCGCCGAATACCCCGCCCTCTTCGAGCGCATGCTCGCGCACGAGGCCGACTCCACCGACCTGCTCTACCGCACCCTCACCGAGGTGCGTAGCTCCTTCTCCCCGCCGATTCCGCGCGAGGACATCTACACCCTGGCCCGTAAGCTCACCACCGCTGTTGAAAAGCTCACGAGCGCCGCGCACGTGCTGTCCCTGCACAGCATTGACGGCTTTGCCACGCACATCACCTCAATCCTGGATATCATCCAGCGGCAGGCCGTACTCACCGCGGCCGTCATCCCCAAGCTCGCCGATATCCGCGGCCTCGACAACTACTGGATGGACATGCTCCGCATCTCGCGGCAGGCCCTGCGCACCGCCGAAGAGTACGAAGCCCACATCTCCACCCGCTACACCCACGAACGCTACCGCCGCTACGTGACCTTCCTGGCGCAGCTGACCGCCGCCTCCAACGCGATGCGCGATGTCTCCACCGAGATTGGCCGCATCATCGTGCAGGAGTCCTAATGCTCCTGATTCCCTTCGCCCTCTGCGCGTTCGGCGCGGCCGTCTACGTGACCGGCATGCACGACGCCTCCAACACGGTCGCCGTGCCCGTGCGCACTCGCGCCCTCGGCGAGCGCTCGGCCCTCTACCTGGCGGCGCTCTTCAACGTCCTCGGCGTCGTGAGCGCCTTCCTGCTGTTGGGCGAATACTCGGCCACCTGGGTGAGCGCCCCCGAGGGCGAGACCGGCCTGAGCGGCATCCTCGCCGCGCTGCTCGTCTGCTCCATCTGGGGCATGCTGACCTGGGCGCTCCGCCTGCCCTCTTCCTCGACCCACGCGCTCATCGGCGCGCTGGCCGGGGTCAGCTGGTGGGCCCGATTCAGCACGCAGGGCAGCCAGGAACTGCACCTCAGCTCGTTTCTGCCGCACATCTTCGAGGCGACCCTCTGGCCCCTGCTCTACCTGCCTCCGCTGATTTTTGTTCTCTCCTGGGTCATGGTGATTCCCTTCTACCGGCTCGTGGTGGGGCACAACCCGCGCATGGTCAACCAGCACTCCCGCGAGGTGCTCGCGGTGTCCTCCTCCGCGATTTCGCTATTGCACGGGGTGCAGACAGGCTATCTGTACCTGCTCCTGTGGTCGCTCATGGTTCCCCTGCTCGGCGACCATTCGGGCTCCGGCGGAACGTACCGTCTGGACACCGCAGGGATGCTCCTCGGCACGCTCTTCATCGCCCTGACCCTGGGCCTGGGAACGCTCAGCGGCGGGCGGCGCATCGGCTACACCTTCGCGTACAAGATGGTGCGCATCGATCCCCTCCGCGGCGCCGTCGCGCAGGGAACCACCGCCGCTGTGCAGATTCTTGGGTACTTTTTGCTGCAGGTTCCCTTCTCTTCGTCGCACCTGGCGACCGCTTCGACCCTGGGTGCGGGCGTTAACCAGCGTTTCAACGCGTTGAAGCCCCGCATTGTGCTTCAGATTCTGCTGGTGTGGATTGTGACTATTCCGGCGTGTTTTATTGTCGGTGTGGCGGTCATGATGGCGGTTCAGGCGCTTCTCTGAGGCTTCGCGGGACCGCCGTAGACCCCACCTGATTCCCTTTCTCATCTATGGTCGGCACAGGTTGAGCGCGGGAGCTAACGCCCTTCATAATGGTGTGAGTTCACGAGCCTTCACACGACCTCCCCCAACTGATAAGTGACTATGCCCTCCCCCACCGTAGCTGTTCTGGTCCGCACGAAGGACCGCCCCCGTTTTCTGCGCCGCGCCCTGGCCAATATCGCCGAGCAGACCTTCACCGACTACACGGTCTGCGTCATCAACGACGGCGGGGACGAGTCTGCCACCCGCGCCATTCTGCAGGCCTCGCCCCTCGCGCACCTGCTGGAGGGCGATGCGCCGCGGCTCAAGCTGCTCACCACCGGCGGCGGGAATATGGAGGCGGCCTCGAACGCCGGATTGGCGGCCACCGACAGCGAATTTGTGGCCATCCACGACGATGACGACCTGTGGGCCCCCGAGTTCCTGGAGCGCACCGTCGGGGCCCTGCGCGCAAGCGAAGCACTCATCTGCTCGACCCGCGTGGTGGAACGCTATGAACGCGAAACCCCCGAGGGCGAGTTCGAGGTGTACGAGGAGCGCATCTTCCACGACGGCCTGCCCGGGTTCGGACTGCAGTTCCTCTACCGCACCAACCGCACGGTACCCATTGGCATCCTCTACCGTCGCCGCCTGCACGAGCTGGTCGGTTTCTACGACGAGTCCCTGCCCGTGGTCGGCGATTGGGAGTTCAACCTGCGTGCCGCCGCAGTGACCGAGGTGCTACTCGTGGACGAACCCCTCGCCTACTGGTCGCTGCGCCCGGAGGCCGACGGCGCGGAGGCCAATAGCGTGCAGCGCCAGGCCGAGCACGCCCGTTTTGATGCAAGCGTGCGCGCCCGCGCGATTCGCGACGACCTGCAGTCCGGCGGGCGTCCGGGCCCGTACCTCTATCAGGCGCACCTGATGGCCGATCTGGAACGTCGCGTGATTGACGGGCACGACCTGACCCGCGAATCCCTGGATCTTCTGCGTTCCCTCGGGGAGCGGCTAGAGCGCATTGAGGCTCGTCAGGCCGCTATGGATGCGCGTCAGCGCGAGCTGGAGGCCCGATTCGCTGCCGACCGGTCGCGGGGACGCGGCGCCCTGCGCACTCTGAGTTCCGCGGCCCGCTCCCTCGCGCGGCGCATGCGTTCCGCAACGCCTCACGGGGAGGGCCGCTAACCCATGACGGAGAACGCTCATTCTACTCATTCCCGCGCGCCGCGCGTGATCGTGGTCGGCGATATCGGCCAGCACACCTACCACGTGGGCGACGAGGCGATGACCATTGCGAGCGCTCAGGCACTTGCCGAAGGCGGCGCGGAGGTCACCCTCATGACCCGCGACGAGCGACACTCGGCGCGGTACCTCAACGCGACCCGCGGCGCAGAGGGCGATGGCTACTCCTACCTGCCGTTTTTCCTCTTCCCCTGGGCGCCGGCCGAGCGTGAGCTGACCCTCGCGGCGCTCGAGTGCGTCCTGACTGAGCTGCACGCCGACCGGGAGCGGCCCTCCATCGCCGAATTGGTGGCACTACCGCAGGTGCAGGCGCTGCCCGAGGTGTTGCACCCGCTGGAACAGACCGTCGAACGCATGGTGGGCTTCGCGGACTCCATCGCCGCCATGGACGCGGTCGTCATCTCGGGCGGCGGCAACCTCAACTCCCGCTTCGGCTGGCTCCTCTACGAGCGTGCCTCGGTGGCTCTCGCCACCGAGTACGCCGGTGTTCCCCTATTCGTGACCGGCCAGTCCTTGGGCCCGGTCCTCAACCCCGAGGATGCGCAGGTTCTGGAGCGTATGCTCCGCACCGCCCGTTCGGTGACGGTACGCGAAAGCTCCTCGCTCGCCTGGTGCCGCGAACGGGATATTGACGCGCGCCTGAGCGTGGATGACGCTACCGACTACCCGACGGTTTACCCGGCACGCACCCTGCACTATGCGGAGGGTATTTCAGCAAGTCAGGCACTTAACGAGCTGCCGGAGCACTACGTCTGCGTGACCGTCAACGAATGTACCGACCAGCAGGCTCAGCAGATTGCGCGCCTACTCGACGGCATGTGGCGCGAGCACGGCTACGCGCCCGTATTTCTGAGCCACTACGGTGACCCGCAGGACTCGGCAAGCGGCGATATTCAGGCGCACCAGCGCATCGCCGAGCAGCTCAGTCCCTCCACCCCGGCGACCCTGCTACCGATTCTGCACGCCGACCAGAGCATCACCGTGCACCGGGCGGCGGCGTTCACCCTGACCAGCCGCTACCACCCGGCGGTATTCTCCGCCGCGGCCGGTATTCCGGTGCTCGCCCTCGTGCCCGATGCGTTCACGCAGATGCGGGTGGGCGGCGCGCTGAGCCAGTACGGGCTGGGCGAGTTCACCCTGCCGTTGGGTATGCTCGCAGGTGCTGTTCCCGAGCTGATGATCGCCACCGCCCTGCGACATGCGGCGGTAGCAACAGATGCGCGCCGCACCGAACTGCTGGAGGCCCTGCGAGCCGAGCGTGCCTACCTGCTGACGCAGATTCTTGCGCACGGTGAAGAGAAGCCCGGAAAAACAGAAGCCCCCGCACCCTTCCCCACCGCGACACAAGTCCCGGCGCTGCCCGAGCCGCTGGGTGCAACCGTCCGCGCCGCCCGCGATCTCTTTACGGCCACGAGCCTGACGGCTGGGTTTGAGTGGGCAATGTCCGACCGGGCGCACTCCTGGGATGCCGTGCACCGCGCCGAGCTCGAGCGCCTGCTGGCCGAGCGGGAAGAGCCCCGCGAGGCGGCCGGCCCCGGCGACAACGAACCTCGAGGGGAAGCCCGGGACGAGCGTAACCCCGAGCCGCCGGAGCCCGAGAACCGCACCGGCTTTCTGCGCCGGGTGGCCCGCCGCATCCGCGGGTAAGCCGCGGCGCTCCTCCCCTCCTCGGGCGCTCTTCCGGGGCATCAGCAAACCCCTGGGGGAGCTCCCGACCTGGCCGGGGGCGCAGGTCGCACGTCACAGAACCGCGAGACCCGGCCTCCCCTCGCCCCGCTCGACTCGACGGTATGATGGTTCCCATGGCACAATTCGCAGACATTCTTCGCAACGCAGGACGTAGTACTCGACAGTTCATTCACGAGGGCATGCACCGAGTGCGCGTCGATTTCTTTCAGTCTGTGCAGATTGTTGCGGCGTCTATGGGCGCTTGGCTTTTCGCTGAGCACATCCTGGGCCACCAGGAACCCATTTTTGCGCCGGTCGCTGCCCTCGTATCCCTCGGCTATGTAAGCGGTGCTAAGCATTCCCGCCGAATCCTTGAGGTCTCCTTCGGCGTGACCCTCGGCATTCTCATTGGCGACCTTCTGCTGATTCTGCTTGGTCACGGTACCTGGCAGGCGGCAGTGGTGCTTTTCTTGACCGTGATTATTGCCCGATTTATTGATAAGGGCATTATTTTTACGATTCAGCTCAGCTTCCAGGCCTGTTTCACGTTGCTGCTGCCCGTACCTGACGATGCGTTCACCCGCAGTTTCGACGGTATCGTTGGTGGCGCCTTTGCATTCCTCACCATGTACCTGATGCCGCGCGACCCTCGCAAGAACCCGCGCGCCCGCGCCATCGCCCTCATGGATGCCTTCGCGAAGGTTTTCCAGCTCTCCTCCGAGGCAATCCGCTACTACGACTACAACAAGGCGTACCAGAGCCTGCTTGATGCACGCGCGCTGCAGCCGCTCTACGATAGCTGCCGTGGCGACCTGATCACCGCGCAGGGTATGAACGACCTGTCGTGGAAGAGCCGTAAGAACCGCGAGGAGCTGGAACGCCTGGCGAAGACCCTCGCCGCGGTGGATCTGGCCATTCGTAACGACCGCGTGCTCAACCGTCGCATGGCCTCAACCATCCGCCACGTGCAGCTGCGTTCGGCCGCGCTGGTTTCGCTGAGTAAGGCCCTGGACGAGCTGTCGCTGGCCTCCCAGAGCATCGGCCTGGGCATGTCTGCGCCGAGGAAGGAAGAGCGCGAGCACTACATGAAGAAGGCGCAGGACCGCATGGTGCGCCTGGCCGGAACCCTCAACCCGCACTACATGGGTGTGGCATCCTTCGAGGGCGAGTCGCTGGTGCTGATGCTGCGCCTCATCGTGGTGGACTTCATGGAGGCCACCGGCATGAGCCACAAGGAGGCTCTGGACAAGCTAATGCCCCTGGGCGAGGCCATGACGCAGCACGCCCCGAGCACCTCCTCCCTGCCGGTGATTGACCTGCACGTGAGCTCTGAAGAGATGGAGGCGCGCGCCGCCGAAATGGGCGCCGCCACCGTGACGGGTACCGTTCCGGAGAACGCTTCGGAGAATATCCAGCGACAGCCCGATCAGCTACACACCCGTTCGATCAACATCATGCTGTTCGAGAACGAGGAGGAGAATACCTCCCAGCCGCGCACCGACCGTCCCTCGCAGGTTCGCCGGGACTAACGGGGTCGGCGACCAGCCGCAAAGCATAGAGGAGGGGGCTCCCGGTGACCTTCACGTCAGCCGGGAGCCCCCTCCTCGCTTTTGCTGTTTTACTTCTGCGGGAAGAGCAGCGCGAGCGCCTCACCCAGGGTGGTCACCTCGCGCACGGTGACCCCCTCGGGCACGTCCCCCACACCGGTCGGGGAGGCGGGCACCAGCACGTGTGTGAAGCCCAGGCGGCCCACCTCCGCGATGCGCTGGCGGATACCCGGCACGGCGCGCACCTCGCCCGCCAGACCCACCTCGCCAAAGACCGCGAGCTTGCGCGGAAGCGGCTTATTCTGCGCCGCCGACGCCAACGCCATGACGCACGCCAGATCGGCGGCGGGCTCCGCAATTTTCGCGCCGCCCACCGTCGAGACATAGCAGTCGAGCTTGCCCACGTTCAGCCCGGCGCGGCGCTGTAGCACCGCCAGGAGCATCTGGATGCGCGCCGAGTCCAGGCCCGCAACGGTGCGTCGAGGTGCCGGTGCTACCGCCTGATCCAGCAGCGCCTGAACCTCCGCGAGCAGGGGGCGGCGGCCCTCCATCGTGACGGTCACGCAGGTGCCCGCCACCGGGTGCGGGGTGCTGGAGACGAACATGCCGGAGGGGTCCAGCACGGGCGCGATGCCATCCTCGTGCATGTCAAAGCAGCCCACCTCGTCGGTGGGGCCGAAGCGGTTCTTAATCGCGCGCAGCATGCGGATATTCGAGTGCTTGTCGCCCTCGAACTGGCAGACCACGTCCACCAGGTGCTCGAGCAGGCGCGGGCCCGCGATGGTGCCCTCCTTGGTCACGTGGCCCACGAGCAGGGTGCACATGTTGCGTTCCTTAGCCGCGGCAATCACGGAGGCGGCGACCTCGCGCACCTGGGTGACACCACCGGCGCTACCCTCAACTTCCGCGGAGGCGAGGGTCTGCACGGAGTCGATGACCAGCAGCGCCGGGTCAATCTGCTCGATGTGAGCCAGGGCGGTACCAAGGTCGGTTTCGCTGGTCAGGTAGAGGGTTTCCGCGATGGCACCGATGCGGTCGGCGCGAAGCTTGACCTGCGCGGCGGATTCCTCGCCGGTGATGTACAGGACCGGGCGCGGCGGCTGGGTGTTCTGCGCAGAGGTGTTTTGCACTGGGGTGTTCGTACGGTTCTGCGCGCCCCTCTGCCCCGCAATCCCGGCGGTGCCGCGCGCGAAGGTGGCGGCAACGTCCAGCAGTAGGGTGGACTTGCCCACGCCGGGTTCGCCCGCCATGAGAATGACCGCGCCGGGCACGAGTCCGCCGCCGAGTACGCGGTCAAATTCGGGGTTTCCGGTGCTCATGTAGGCGGCCACACGCGAGTCGACCTCGGCGATGGGCTGGGCGGGTTTCTGCACGCTGGATGCGGCGCGAGTGCGCGCACGGGTGCCTCCGGCGGCTTCTTCGACGGTGCCCCAGGTCTGACACTCGCCGCAGCGGCCCACCCACTTGGCGGTGGTCCAGCCACATTCGGTGCAGCGGTAGGCGGGGGCGGTTTTGGTGGTCTTGGTGCGGGCGCTCATGGCTCTATTGTAGGGGCGGGCCCGCTTTCTTACCGGGGCGAAGGTCATCTCTCGCGACGGGCGTACAGCGGGGCAGCCCGCGCCCGTAAAACCATCCGGTGCCGCCGCAAGTGCCTCCCGAGGAACAACATTTCAACATCGTTTAAAATCAAGAATATCTATTCGTTTTTAAGGCACTTTAGCCCGCCGTTTCGCCCCTGACATCGCCCTTTAGGTGCGATTATGGGTACAATGGTCTTCGTGCAGATGAATTATAGTGACCTTTTACTGAAAACTATCGCCCGAATCGCCCCCGGCACCGAGCTTCGCGAGGGCCTGGAACGCATCATGCGTGGCCGTACGGGCGCGCTCATCGTACTCGGCTCCGACCGCACCGTATCCTCCATGTCTTCGGGCGGTTTCAACATCGACACTGAGTTTTCGGCAACCCGCCTGCGCGAGCTGGCCAAGATGGATGGCGCCATCATCTGCGACCGCGACGCCACCCGCCTGCTGCACGCCGCAGTGCAACTCATGCCGGACGCCTCCATCGATACGAACGAGTCCGGCACCCGCCACCGCACCGCCGAGCGCACCGCGATTCAGACCGGTTTCCCGGTGATTTCGGTGAGCGCCTCAATGTCCGTGATTTCGGTGTACGTTGACGGCACCCGCTACACGGTCGAGGACAGCCAGTACCTCATGGCCCGCGCGAACCAGGCGATTCAGACCCTTGAAAGCTATAAGAAGCGCCTGCGCTCTGTGCTCTCCAGCCTGTCTGCCCTGGAGATTGAGTCGAACGTTTCCCTGGCGGATGTGGCGATGACCCTGCAGCGCATGGAGATGGTGAACCGCATTATCCGCGAGGTCAGCCACTACGTGCTGGAGCTTGGCGTGCACGGCCGCCTGATTGCCCTGCAGCTGGAGGAGTTGCGCGCGCCCGAGATGACCGCCAGCGACCTGATTCTGCGTGACTACCTGCCCGAGGCGAATGACGAGCTGATCGCCGCCGGCGTGCAGGCGCTCCAGAACCTAGACGGTATGGGCATCGTCGATTTGCGCGCGATTGCCCGCACCGTCGGCTTTGGCGAGAACCCCGATTTGGAGACTCCCCTGCAGCCGCGCGGCTTCCGTCTGCTGGACGGTATTCCGAGCATTCCGAACGCGATTGCCGAACGCCTCGTGGAACGCTTTGGAAGCCTTCAGGCCCTCATGGCGGCTTCCCTTGAGGATTTGCGAGCCGTGGACGGCGTGGGCGAGGCGCGCGCCCGCACGGTGCGCGAGCAGCTGACCCGCATGGCGGAAAGCAGCCTGGAGCGCTACCTCTAATCACCCGGGTACACCCCTAGCAATTGAAAACGGTTCCGGGTTATGATGTGCTAACAGGGGTTTCCCCTTATCCAGGCCATAACACGTCACGAGGAGGTCACTATGGCCAAGCGCTCCGTCCCGTTCTTTGTGTGGGCTTCCCCCATTCTTTTTCTGATTTACCTGCCACTGCTGTGGTTCCGAGTCATCCCCAATTCCTTCGAGGTGACCGACCCACCCACCCTGCTTCTAGCAGCCCTGCAGTGGACCGTCTTTGGCGGCTTGCTCGGCTACCTGGGTGAGCGCCGATTCGCCAAGCCGCGCGCCTCCAGGTAGCGCCACGCAACAGCCTTATACGAAAAGCCCCCGCGCCGGAGAGTATCCGGTGCGGGGGCTTCTTACGCCCGCTCACAGGCGAAAACTATGGGGGGCTCGGCGAAGCGACTACTGAATCACGAAGTTCACCTTGGTCGAGGTTATGCCGTTCACCGTTGCGGTTGCCCAGTAGGAACCCTTCTGGGCGTTCGAAGCAGCGGAGCAGCCCAGAACGTTGATCTTGCGATCCCAGGCCAGGTCGGTTGCACCCTCGGCGCCCGCGGCAACCTCAGCCTTCGGCAGGGTGGTCGCGGTGCACAGGCTACGGGTGTACACCTGCGCCGATCCCGAGGTGATGTTCAGGTCCACGCCGGTATTCGCACCCTCGCCACCCACGGCGCAGGGGGTCTTCGAGGAGTTCGTGTAGGTCACGTGGAACGAGACCTGCTCACCCGCGGCGAACGTGCGCTTCGCGGGGGTAACGGTCACCTTCAGGTCGTTCGCGGTGCAGGCTGCCACCACACCCGCCGCACTTGCGCTCGGGGTGGCTGAGGGGGTGGCCTGCGCGGTCTTGGCCTCGCTCGGCTTTGCCTCGGGGCTCTTGGTTTCAGCAGCCTTGGTCTCGGTGGCATTAGGGGAGGCACTCTTGGTCGCCGTCTCGCTCGGGGAGGCAGAAGGACTTGCCGAAGCGGAGGCGCTTGCCGAGGCCGTTTCGGAGGGACGCGCGCTGAAGCTCTGGAAGGGCGCACCGGTGGCCGTCGCGGTGGAGGCTACGGTGGCGTCCTTCTTGTTATTAATCATGCCGACGATGCTCGTCACGCCCGCAACCAGCAGGAGAATGACGGCGAGCAGGGCAACAACCGCCACGATGCGACGGCGGCGGTAAACTTCGGGAGGCAGAACGGGACCGTTTTCAGACATACTCTAAGGATACCGGGTTTCAACCTTAGATTCACCATGAACCCATTCCATGCCGTTTTGGGAATATATAGCCCGTGACGTAGGCTTTTCTGATGATTCCAGAAGCAGCAGACCCCGCAAATCACCTCCCACAAGGCATCAAGCCGCACCTTCTGCACGAACGCATTAATGGCTGGTTCCTGCAGAACGCACGCGACCTGCCCTGGCGCCGCGACGACTGCTCGCCCTGGGGCGTGATGGTCAGCGAATTCATGCTACAGCAGACCCCCGTCAAGCGCGTCCTGCCCGTTTGGGAGGAGTGGATGCGCCGCTGGCCCACCCCCGCAGACCTGGCCGCCGAGCCCGTCTCGGAGGCGGTGCGCGCCTGGGGTCGCCTGGGTTACCCGCGCCGCGCGCAGCGTCTGCACGGGGCTGCCGTGGCGATTGTGGAGCGGCATGATGGTAAGGTTCCCGCCGACCACGATGCGCTCCTCGACCTGCCGGGCGTGGGCTCCTACACGGCCGCCGCCATCAGCGTTTTCGCGTTCGGCCTGCGAGAGACGGTCATCGACACGAATATTCGCCGCGTGCACGCCCGCGCCGTCAGCGGCAAGGCCCTCCCCTCCCGCTCGCTGACGGCCGCCGAAACCCGCCTGGCCGAGGCACTCATGCCCGCCGATACCCCAACATCCTGCGTGTGGAACGCGGCGACCATGGAGCTCGGTGCGCTGGTCTGCACCGCGAAGTCCCCGACCTGCGAGCAGTGCCCCGTGCAGGATGTGTGCGCCTGGATTGCGGCTGGCCGACCCGATGCCGAGTACACGCCAAAGGGCCAGGCCTGGCACGGCACGGACCGCCAGGTGCGCGGTGCCGTCATGGCGGTTCTCCGCGCCGCCCACGAGCCCGTGGAGCGCAGCCTCATCCTGGATGCAGCCTCGGCCACCGGCGCTGCCGCCTCGCCCGACCTGGTGTTCCCCGCGGATGTTCCGGTCGAGGTGCACCGCCCGCTCAAGGCGTTGTACGCGCTCTCCCCCGCCTCCGAACAGCTGCAGCGCTGCTACGCGGGCCTTCTGGCTGATTCTCTGGCCCGTGAGGTACCGGAGGGCGGGCGAGTGCTCGTTTCGCTTTAGAAGGGCCCCAGAGGGCCTTAGAATGCACAAAATGCCCGAGGGGCGGCACCGAATAACCGGTACCGCCCCTCGGGCGTTTTGTGCGCTAGAGCCTAGCGCCTAGTCGTTACCCTGGCCCTCGCGGACCTCGGGAGCAGGAGCCTCGGAAGACTCACCCTCCTTCGCGGGCTCCTTCACGGACTCCAGGGAGAGCTCCTTCATCGGCTGAGACGAGAAGACGAACTTCGCGGAGTCGCCCTCGCCCTCAACGTCCACGGTGATCTTCTCGCCGGGCTTGATGTCGCCGAAGAGAATCTTCTCGGACAGGGCGTCCTCGATGTTGCGTTGCATCTCACGGCGCAGCGGGCGGGCACCCATAGCCGGGTCGTAACCCTTGGCTGCCATGAGGGCCTTCGCCGCGTTGGTCAGCTCGATGGACATATCCTGCTCCGCCAGGCGCTTGGCCAGGCGACCCACGAACAGGTCCACAATCTGCAGAATCTCGGATTCCGAGAGCTGCGGGAAGACAATAATGTCATCCACACGGTTCAGGAACTCGGGGCGGAAGTGCTCCTTGAGGCTTTCCATCACGCGAGCCTGCATGCGCTCGTAATCGGCGGCGGAATCGTCCATGGCCTGGAAACCAACCGGGATGCGGCGGTTCACATCGCGGGAACCCAGGTTGGTGGTCATGATGATCACGGTGTTCTTGAAGTCCACCACGCGACCCTGCGAGTCGGTCAGGCGGCCGTCCTCAAGAATCTGCAGCAGCGAGTTGAACAGGTCGGAGTGAGCCTTCTCCACCTCGTCGAACAGGACCACGGAGAAGGGCTTGCGGCGCACCTTCTCGGTCAGCTGACCGCCCTCTTCGTAGCCGACGTATCCGGGAGGGGCACCGAACAGACGGGAGACAGTGTGCTTCTCCTGGTACTCGGACATATCCAGGGTGATGAGGGCGTCCTCGTCACCGAAGAGGAACTCGGCCAGGGCCTTAGCAAGCTCGGTCTTACCCACACCGGTCGGACCTGCGAAGATGAACGAGCCACCGGGACGGTGCGGATCCTTCAGACCCGCACGGGTACGACGAATCGCACGGGACAGGGCCGCAATGGCGTGCTCCTGGCCGATGACGCGCTTGTGGAGCTCCTGCTCCATGGTCAGCAGGCGGCTGGACTCTTCCTCGGTGATCTTGTAGACGGGCACGCCGGTGGAGGCGGCCAGAACCTCGGAAATCACCTCGGGGGTCACGACGCCGTAGGCGTCTCCGCCGCCCTCACGCCATTCCTTCTCTGCGGCTTCCTTCTCGGCCAGGACCTTCTGCTCCTGGTCGCGCAGGCCGGCTGCCTTCTCGTAATCCTGCGAGTTGATGGCCTCTTCCTTCTGCTGGCGCAGCTTGGCGGCCTTCTCGTCCAGAATCTTAATTTCCGGCGGAGCGGTCATGCGCTTGATGCGCAGGCGAGCACCGGCCTCGTCAATCAGGTCGACGGCCTTATCCGGCAGGAAGCGGTCGGAGATGTAGCGTGCCGCGAGGTTCACGGCGGTCTCAATCGCCTCGTCGGTGATGGTGACACGGTGGTGAGCCTCGTACTTATCGCGCACACCCTTCAGAATCTGCACGGCGAGCTCCTGGGAGGGCTCGTCCACCAGAATCGGCTGGAAGCGGCGCTCCAGGGCGGCGTCCTTCTCGATGTGCTTGCGGTACTCGTCCAGGGTGGTTGCACCGATGGTCTGCAGCTCGCCTCGAGCCAGCATGGGCTTGAGGATGGAGGCGGCGTCAATCGCGCCTTCGGCGGCACCGGCACCCACCAGGGTGTGGATCTCGTCGATGAACAGAATGATGTCGCCGCGGGAGCGAATCTCCTTCAGGACCTTCTTCAGGCGTTCCTCGAAGTCACCGCGGTAGCGGGAACCGGCCACGAGGGAGCCGAGATCCAGGGTGTACAGGTGCTTATCCTTGAGGGTCTCGGGGACGTCACCGTGCACGATGGCCTGGGCCAGGCCCTCAACCACGGCGGTCTTACCCACACCGGGCTCACCGATCAGCACGGGGTTGTTCTTGGTGCGGCGAGAGAGAACCTGCATGACGCGTTCCATCTCGTGGTGACGGCCAATCACCGGGTCCAGCTCGCCCTCACGCGCTGCGGCGGTGAGGTTGCGGCCGAACTGATCCAGAATCGTGGAACCCGCGGGAGTGCCTTCGCGAGAGTTACCTGCACCCACGCCGGCAGTTTCCTTCTCGCCGGAGTTGTTGCCGGGGTAGCCGGAAATCAGGTCCATGACAGCCTGGCGCACGGCGGCGGGCTCAGCGCCCAGCTTAACGAGCACCTGGTTTGCCACACCCTCGTTCGCACGAACCATGCCCAGCAGGATGTGTTCGGTGCCGATGTAGCCGTGGTTCAGCTGAATAGCCTCGCGCATGGACAGTTCGAGAACCTTCTTCGCGCGCGGGGTGAAGGGGATGTGACCGTTAGGCGCCTGGGGGCCGGGGCCGACGATGTCCTGAACCTGTTCACGTACTGCGTTCAGGGTAACGCCCAATGATTCCAGGGCGCGGGCACCGATGCCTTCGCCCTCGTGAATCAGACCGAGCAGCAGGTGTTCGGTACCGATGTAGTTGTGGTTGAGCATGCGTGCCTCTTCCTGGGCAAGCACCACAACGCGCCGAGCTCGGTCGGTAAAGCGTTCAAACATTTACGCACTCCTTGCATTTTCCTATTGATACAAGAGTACGTTGAGTGCCGGGTTTCTGCCCTGCGCTCGGGCATCTGTTCGCCATCAAGAGAACGGAAAGGGCGCGGGCGGAAGGCAATCGGGGCGGACGGATTCCTTTGCCGGGGCTCAGCAGCGCGTCCGCTCATCTTTCGAAGCGCCCGGCACCTTTTTGAGGGTCGCCTCGCGACACTCGAATGCACATATTGCCGAACACAAACACAGAAAAATCCACGTATAGGAATACGATAGGCCCAGATTATCTGCAGAGAATCCCGGATATTGCAGAATATGCACTGTCTTTCAAAGTATATGCACGCCAATCACTCGACGGGACGACAATAATTCCTGGGCTCGCGCGAGAATCTCACTACATGATTCACGACTTCCCCATCATTCCCTAAAGCGCGTAAAAATACATAAAGATATAGATGCCACGAACGGGTGAATAATCCCGGAAATAATGACACGCGCACTCATCGCTCACGAGTTATTCGCGCGGAGAGAATCAATCTGGGGCTATGCCCTTATAAATACGGACGCAATGATATCGACATTCCGTCTGTACATTCTGGCGAGTGCAGGAAATTGCACTCTCTGCTGCCAACAATATGTTTTACAAGTAAATTAAACATGCTGGTGCCTCGGTAGGACACCGCACGCTTTCCCCC
>ERZ1674154.3-NODE-3-length-51940-cov-15.637834_pt1 | contig 51940 bp, 39 predicted proteins | sample MGYA00581306_ERZ1674154 | MGnify/ENA primary metagenome ERZ1674154 (study PRJEB41354, sample SAMEA4873325) | human saliva metagenome | biome: human-associated habitat [ENVO:00009003]; feature: mouth environment [ENVO:08000002]; material: saliva material...
CCTCCTGAGAGGTGACCAGTGGGATAGAGTAGAACCATGCACTACCCCATGTTTTCCCACGCACCAGAGCCTACCGACCAGCAGCAACCGGTCAGCGAAGAACGCACTGTAGCCCTCTATGTAGAAAGCACTCTGGAGCCCCACGAAGTATGGGCAGCACTCACTGAATACATTCACCTCTGGTGGCCCAGGCAGCTCCTACAGAGCGAGGAAAGCCATATAGACCTCTCCGCTGAGCTATTGTTCGAAGAGACCGAGAACGGTGATGTTATTCCTATAGCCCGTGTTATCCAATGCGTAAACGAAGATGTACTTACCATTGCCCCCTACCCGGGTACACACCTGGGGCGCCTCATGGGAGCGGATGAAGAGATAGAAGAGAGCCTGAGCTTCATCCTGGATGCCCTAGCACCGGAGACTGCAGAAGGACCGCTATCCCTGCTCGAGATGAGTAGCGGTACCTACAAAGGACTAGAGGATGAGGAGTTAGGCATCTACGCGGGACACGAAGAAGTAGCTGCGCTACTCATGGGTGCGTATGCCCGTTTCATTGGAGCTGAACTCCAGAAGGAAAAACTATAAGGTATTCTCGACCCTGTAGAGTGGTATGTCATGAGCACACAGGAGCAGAACACCCCGCGGAAAAAAGGCGCACGCCCCACCTGGGCGCGGCTGCGCACCAAAGCCGCAGAGGGACGATCTCTGCAATACAGCAGAGCCGATATGCTGAGGTAAAGCAATATCTGGTTCCGCAAGCAGGGCGTGCCCCTCATCATTCCTGCACGTCAGCGTGCTCTCGACGCGTTCCCGCGCTCCGTTCCCTGGATTCTGTGGGTGAGCATCATGCACGTCTGCTATATCTTCCTGCGCGATATCCTCATCTTCATCCTTGACGGAACTAACGGTTCCCTCCCGGAGTACGTTAGGGCCATTGCAACCGATACTGCCCTGAGCGAGGACGTCGTTCCCCTACTCGTGCTTGGCGGCATCTTCCTCGTGATGCCGATTATCTCTGGTGCGTTTATTGCCCTGGTACATCTGCTGATGGTGCGCTCCCCGAAGTGGGTACAAATTACCGCAGGTGCTTTTACCGTACTCGTTGCAGGGGCTCAGCTTCCCGCGTACCTGGGCTGTTCTGGGGCTCATGGGGCTTGCCGTGTTCGTGGTCGTCACGGCCTCTCTAGAGCGCACAGCGCGCCTTCTGGGTCGCAACAGAGGTGACGACGTCGCAAGCTTTAGCGAGAAAACGACTACGAGCGCGCCATAGCCCTCGAAGGCGGAATCTGGAACACCGCCCAAGACTGGGTCGAAGAGAAGAAAATCCTCAAACACCGACCCCTCAAAACCGCCGCCTGGGGCAACCTCATCATCATCCCCATGATCGGGCAGATTATTCAGGCAACCCTCTTCATGCTGCTCGTCTTCGGGTTCTTCATGGGGTTCGCCTCCATTGCCATTAATGACGCCACTATCGAATCCTGGATGGCGGTCAAACCCGAACACCTCAAAATCCTCGGCGTAGACACCAACATCAACGCCGTGGTCATCAAAGTGTCCATGATTGTTGCCGTGTTCTCCGGGCTCAGCTTCGTCGCAACCACCAGTAGCGACGAAAAATACGCCCGAAGCTTCCTCAAGCCAATGATCGAGCGAATCAAGCACATCCTGATAATTCGCGATATCTACCTGGGTCTGCTCACAATGCCCAAAAACGAAGTACTCGTACCCCTCAGTGAGGATAATAGTGCGGAAAAAGAGCCTGACAAGGGATAAAAGGCAGGGTGCTAGTGGGCGGATAGGTCCATGGTGAGCAGGTTGAATACCAGATACACCATGAGTAGGGCCACCGCCGCATCAAGTACACGCCAGGCCTCCGGGCAGGCAAAGAGCGGACGTAAAATTCGTGAGCCGTAGCCAATCATGAGGAACCACAGCACGCTACCGCAGCAGCATCCCAGGTAATACCACCAGCGGCCGGGATCGCCCTGCGTATTAGCCAGAGAACCGAGGAAAATCGTTGTGTCCAACCATGCCAGCGGGTTGAGGTAGGTGACCGCCGCCGTGGTTAGCAGGGCCGCCTTCAACGACTGCGCATCCTCGGTACCCTCCTCAACGACAACCGCATGCGGGGTGAAAACACGCTTCGCCGACTCGTAGCCGAACCACGCCAGAAAAGCTGCGCCGACGTAGCGGAGAACCTCCATAAACCACGGGGCGGCGTCAAGTAGCGCACCAAGACCCACGACACCCAAGCCAATCATGAGCGCATCCGAGAGCACGCAGAAGATAATAATCGGGGTAATATGCCGACCTGTAATGCCCTGACGCAACACAAACGTGCCCTGGGCGCCAATGGCGGCCACCAAAGAGATAGTGGTGGTGGCACCCAGAAACAGCAGGGACAGAGATGTGGACATCGTGAAACTTTCTATGTCGATCAAACGGGGTATGAACCCGCGTACGCAGTGGCGGGTAGCGGCTCTCTTACTACCAGCTTGCCAGGCAAAGGCCTGTGATACAGGGATAAAGCCTGCGTTAGCTGAAGTGTGAAGTGCCAGAGATGAGAATACGGGAAAAAGGACCCTAAATCTATCTAAATATTTTCACACTGCGTAAGATATTCTTATGACACGTTTCAGTACCGACCAGCTCACCACCTTCGCCACCGTCATCGAATATGGCACCTTCGACGCGGCAGCAGATATCCTGCGAGTGAGCCCCTCCGCCATCTCCCAACGCATCAAAGCCATGGAGCAGATCGCCGGAAAGGTTCTGCTGCGCCGAAGCAATCCCGTGACCCCCACGGATGCCGGACAGAGCGTGCTGCGCATCGCCCGCCAGAGTGAATTCCTGCAGCAAGAAATGGAACGCGAACTCATGGGTGCCGGCGGCTTCCAAAGCGTTTCTGTGGCGGTCAATGCCGATTCGCTTGCCACCTGGTTTATCGACGCCGTCGGAACTCTCAGCCGCGAAGACAGCATCTTCTGCGACCTGCGACGAGAAGGCGAATTCCACTCCTCCGCCATGCTCCGCTCCGGAGAAGTCATGGCAGTCATCACCTCCAAACCCGAAAAAATCCCCGGCTGCTCCGTTGAAACCCTCGGTGTGGCACGGTACTGGTGCGTCGCCACCCCCGACTACGTGCGGCGCTACCTGCTCGGCTGGCCCAAGCGCGTAAGCCGCGAGGAGCTCAACCAGGCCCCCGTCGTCGAATACGACCGCAAAGACTTCGTGCAGGACGTAGCACGAGTCCTCATCGAACAAGAAGTAGGTCTGGAGGCTGAAGAAACCTTCACCCAAAGCCCCACCATCTACATTCCCTCCTCCCCGGACTACGCGCGTGCTGTCAGCGCCGGTATCGCCTGGGGTCTTATCCCCGAAGCGCAATGCGCCGAAGAACTCGCAAGCGGGCACCTCATCAAGCTCGCCGCAACCCCCGTAGAATTCCCTCTCTACTGGCAACGGTGGAACATTAACTCACCCGTCATGGAGACCGTAACCCGCCGCGTTCACGAAGCGGCACGAGGCGACCTAATCTACTAAAGAGTTCCTTGCGTCAAGATTCTGAACTTAACCTGAAATATTAAAAATATATACATGACTAGACTATATGCTTATATAAGAATATAAGAACTGGGTAATAAAACCTCTCAATACCCCACCACACATAGAGAGGCGGCCGCCCAGTAATGGGACGGCCGCCTCCTCAATACGCTCTAGCGCCAGCGGGTCATCATCAGCATACTCACCATCATGGCGCCCACGCCGATGCTGACGTTCCACATACCCAAGTCAGGAATCGGGAATAGGCCCTGCGTAATGTAGAAAACGATAATCCACAGGATGCCCAGGGCCAGCAGCGAAAACATGATGACCCGGTACCACAGCGGAGTCTGCTCCTTCAGCTGCGTACCGCTCTCCATCTCATGGGCAATCTCGCGCAGACGAATCTCGCTTGCGTCCTCCACCTCAGATTTCTCGGACTTCTGAGACTTCTTCTTGGACGATGCCTTAGCCGAGTTGGACGACATACTTCCTCCGCTTATTGTTGTATGGGTAACCTAAAAATATACGTTTACACCTATCTTTGCAGACTTGCGGGATGATTTCACCTCGCCCGAGCGTTAAACACAGCGTATGACGGCTGAGAAACGCAATGCCACTAACCCCAAGGAGAGAGCATGAGCCACGGAAAAGCACATAATGCTGCGCGCCGACCCCGCACCGTGCTGCAATGGATCATCCAGATTACCGGCGAGCTCCTTATCACCGCGGGCGTTATTCTGCTTCTCTTCGTTGCCTGGCAGCTGTGGTGGACCAATATCGACGCCGACCGTACCCAGTCCCAGGCCGTCAGCACCCTCGTGCAGGAGTTTGACGCGCATCCGGCCGAAGCCCCGCCCAGCTGGGACCCTAACACCCCTCCCGCCGGGCTGAGCGAACCCGAACACGGTGAGGTCTTCGGAGTCGTCTACATCCCCAAATTTGGCGCGGATTATCATCGTCCCGCCACCCAGGGCACCAGCGCCGACGTGCTCGACTCCCTCGGTCTCGGACACTACGACGGGACCGCCATGCCCGGCCAGATCGGCAACTTCTCCCTCGCCGGCCACCGCCAAACCCGCGGTAAGGTCCTCAACGACATCGACCTGCTCACCGAAGGCGACCACATCTACGTGCGCACCAAAGACGGCTACTACACCTACACCGTCTACAGCCACGAAATCGTGCAGCCTGACCAGGTTGAAGTCATCGAACCTGTGCCCGGCCAACCCGGTGTGGCCCCCACCGAGCGTCTCATGACCCTCACCACCTGCCACCCACGCTACGGCGATACCGAACGATACATCGTGCACGCCCGATTCGAATCGTGGCGTCCCGCCTCCGCCGGCGCCCCCGCAGAAATCGCCGCTTCGGTGGCCGGATCTTAAGGAAAGGAAAAGAACATGTACGGATGGATTTTCCGACACCTGCCCGGGCCCCTGTGGCTGCGCATCATTATTGCCATCGTGCTGGTGCTCGTAGCCGTCTACCTGCTCATGGAGTACGTCTTCCCGCACTTCGCCGAGTACGGCCCCTTCAACCAGAACGTCACCATCAACCATTAGCACTAGGACAACACCATGACCCGCATCCTTGTCATCGACAACTACGATAGCTTCGTCTTCACCCTTGTGGGATACCTGCAGCAGCTCGGCGCCGAGACCACGGTCATCCGCAACGATGAATACGACCTGGACCACGTGCTGAAGCTCGCGGAAGACCACGACGGCGTGCTCATCTCTCCAGGCCCCGGAGCGCCCTCTGAAGCCGGCGTCATTATTGACACCATCCGCTGGGCGGCTGAGGCAAAGAAGCCCCTGTTGGGCGTCTGCCTGGGCCACCAGGCCATTGCCGAGGCTTTTGGCGGCACCGTTACCCACGCCCCCGAACTGATGCACGGCAAGACCTCGAAGATGGTGCACGAGAACGTTTCCGTCTTCAAGGACGTGCCCTGCCCCTTCACCGCGACCCGCTACCACTCGCTTGCGGTCGTACCCGAGAGCATGCCGGACATCCTGGAAACCACCTCCACGACCGACAACGGCATCATCATGGGCCTGCGCCACCGCGAAGCCCCCATGCACGGCGTGCAGTTCCACCCCGAATCGGTCCTGACCGAAGGCGGCTACCTGATGCTCGGCAACTGGCTTGAAGAAACCGGCCTGCAGGGCGCCGCAGAACGCGCTAAGAGCCTCTCGCCCCTCATGGCCTAATCCCTCTTAAGCCTTTAGCGTCCTCAGTGGCTTATATCGCCTCCAGAAGCTCCGTAGTAGGCGCATTACAGGGAAGCTGGAGGCGATACTCTATCTGAGCCCATAGTCGCGAGCAAGCCCGGGCATACGGGCAGGCACACGAAAGGGGCGGCGCCCCACACCCAACGGTGTAGAGCGCCGCCCCTTTTTTCGCGGCTAACCTCTAAAACCCCTTAGCGGGAGTTAGCGTTATTTGCATTGGCGTTCGCGTTATTACCCTGAATCGTACGGGTACCCGCAGTAGCGGACGCAGCCGGTGCCGGAGTAGCCGAAGCGGTAGAATGCTGCTGGTTCTGGTTACCGGTGGTAGCGTTCTGGTTACCGGTCGAGGCGGCAGGCTGAGTAGCCTGCTGAGTGGCCTGACGCTGCTGGTTACCGGTGGTAGCGTTCTGGTTACCGGTCGACGCTGCCGGCTGAGTAGCCGCAGCAGTCGGGGCAGTCGTCTGAGTCGGGGTAGCAGCCACGCGAATCGTCACGGTGCTGTTCTGCGGCACCAGGGTACCGGCCGCAGAGCTCTGCGAAAGCACGGTACCGGCGGGACGCTCGGTCGTCTGAACCGTCTCAATGTTGGTGTTCAGCAGAACATCCTGAGCGGTCAGAGCGGCAATCGCCTGATCCTTGGTCAGACCCACCAGCGAGGGGACCTTCACCTTACCCGAGGACAGGACAATGTTCACGGTGCTACCGGCCTCAACCGTCTGAACACCCTTGTCGTCCGTCGAACTCTTCTCGGGGGACAGCTCAACCACCATACCGGCAGGCACCGAAGCGCTCTCCACGGTGGAGACACGGCCGTCCACCAGACCCAGGTCCTTCAGCGCGTTACGCACGTACGCCTCGCTCTGGCCCTGCAGGTTATCGGGCAGCTTAATCTTCTCCGGGCCGCTTGAGACGGTCACGGTCACGGTCGAGCCCTTATTAACCATAGAACCGACACCCGGCTCGACGCTGATCACGTCGCCCTTCTTGATGTTGTCGGAGTAGCCCTGACGGTACTCCACCACGAAGCCTCGGTTACGCAGCTGGTTATCGGCATCATCGCGGGAAACGTTCACCACGGCCGGAACCTGAACCTGCGGAACCTCGTTCAGCTTGTTCTGGTAATACAGCACCGAGCCGACGCTAAATGCCAGTAGCGCGGCGATGAGAATACCAACCAGGAAGCGCGTCCACGCACGCTTACGGGGCGAACCCTCATCGTATTCGACGTACTCCTCATCCTCGTACGGTTCCTCTTCATCCTCGTAGTCGAAGAATCCGTTGAGACCGCCGTCCTCCACCGAAGCCTCGGTAATCGAGGTGGTGTACGGGGCGTAATCTTCGCCCAGAGACGCGGTGGTTGCCGACGGCACGAACGCGGTCGTCATGGCGGCGTCCTGAGCCACGGTTTCCTCGCCGGGACGAATCACGGAGACCAGTGCCTGCTCGAACTCGGCAGCGCTCTGATAGCGGTCGTCCGGGTTCTTAGCCAGACCCTTCAGAATGACCGCATCCAGACCTGCCGGAACCTCGAGCGGGGTGAACTTGCTCGGGGGCTCAGGGGTGTCGGAGAGGTGCTTAGCAGCCAAATCCACATTCGACTCGGCATCGAAGGGGGAACGGCCGGCAATCATCTCGTAAATCACGCAGGCGGCCGAGTACAGGTCGCTACGGGCGTCGACCTCCTTGCCGCTGACCTGCTCGGGGGACATGTAGCGTGCGCTACCCATCACCACGTTCGCCTTGGTCAGCGCCTCGCCGGCCTCCTCAATCGCGCGAGAAATGCCGAAGTCCATGACCTTAATCTGGCCCGGCTGACCCTTCGCGATATCCTCGCTGGTGCGGTCCAGCACCATGATGTTCGCCGGCTTAATATCGCGGTGAATGATGCCCATCGAGTGGCTGTACTGGAGCGCGCCCAGCAACTGCTCGGCGTAGCCCAGCGCATCGCTCACCGGCAGGTGACCGCCACGCGACAGGATGGTGCGCAGGGTGTGACCCTCCACGTACTCCATCACGATATAGGGGATGAGCGTAGACTCGCCCGCGGCCTCATCCACGCCGTAGCTCTGGGAAGGATCGAACGAACCGGTGTCATACACCGCAACAATCGCAGGATTATTCAGAGACGCGACGGCCTCCGCCTCCCGCTTGAAACGGGCACGGAAGGTCTCATCCTGGGCCTGCTCCGGACGCAGAATCTTAAGAGCCACCTTGCGGCCGAGGCGGGTGTCCTCGGCAGCGTAAACGGTCGCCATCGCACCGGTACCGATTACCTCGAGTACCTTGTAACGGTTATCAACCGTGTCGGGAACCGACAGGTCCATAAGTTCTCCTGGATCAATAAGACAAAAACTAAATCAAAACGTAGGGGCTAACGCGCCGTGGCGGAAGCCGACGCAGACGGTGCAGCGGAAGCGCTGGCACTCGATCCCCTACCCGAATTGGAAGAGGCCACATACATGTCTACATTACTACCAACCGTCACCTTAGTGCCAGATGAAGGTGTAGTACGAAGAACCGTGCCGGGGGCCGCGGTATCCGAATTCTCGTAGTGAAGAGAAACATTCACGCCGAGCGCTGCGACGGCCTTCGAAGCCTCGTCCACGTTCTTACCCTCAAGGTTCGACGGGAGAGTCACCGACTTCGGACCGGTCGAATAGCGCACGGTGACGCTATTGCCCTGCTCCAAAGTACCCGTCGGAGAAACCGAAATCACCGTGTTCTCCGGTTGAGTGGACTCCACACCCTCCGTCTTGGGGGAAAGGCCGAGGTTCTTCAACTCGTTCACCGCATCCTGCAGCTCACGACCCTCGTAGTTCACCGCGTTCACGGTCACCTTCTTCTTGGAAGAGGTCGTGGCAGCGGCCTCGCTCGTCTCCACCGTCGACACCTTACCGGTGTTCGTCGGTTCCGAAGAGGCCGAAGCGCTCGCCGAAGACTCCGGGGACGTGCCGCCTCCACCGTTATTGGTGAAGAACACGGTCCAGATGCCGCCCAGAATCAGCAGGATTGCCAGCAGCATCGCGACCCACATCCACACGTTCGGGCCGCGCTTCGCTGCAGGAGCAGGAGTAGACTTCACGCGGCCCGAAGCCGGACGCATCGTCTGCTCGCTCGTGCGAGGAATCGGCGCTGTCGTCGGTTCCGGCGAGAAACGCCCGCCCGAACCGAAACGCGGTGCGGCGGAGGCGCTAATCGGCTCAGCCGCAACGTTCATAGCGTCCATGGCCACGGTTGCATCGTCGGCATTCTCCTCGGCCAGGAACTGGGCCAGGGAGGGCACAGCCTTCACCGCTGCCTTCAGGTCGCGGCGGCGAATCGCATCCACCGCAGAAGCCAGAGCGGTCGCATCCTTAGGACGCTGAGCCGGGTCCTTCGCCAGCAGGCACATAATCAGCGCGCGTGCCGCGGCCGGAATGCTCTCCGGAAGCGGCGGCGGCGGATCGTTCACCTGAGCCAGCGCAATCGCAATCTGCGACTCACCGGTGAACGGGCGTCGTCCCACCAGGCACTCGTAACCGATGATGCCCAGAGAATACATATCAGAAGAAGCGGTCGCAGCCTGGCCGGTAGCCTGCTCGGGAGCCAGGTACTGGGCGGTACCCATCACCTGACCGGTCGCAGTCAACGGCACCTGGTTTGCCAAGCGCGCGATACCGAAATCGGTCACCTTCACACGGTCGTCCGGGGTGATAATCAGGTTACCGGGCTTCACATCGCGGTGCACCAGGCCCTGCGAGTGAGCGGCAGCCAGCGCACGAGCGGTCTGCGCGATAAAGTTCAGGACGCGGTCCGGCGGCAGGGTACCCTCGCGCTCGATGATACTCGACAGGGGGCTACCCGGCACAAGCTCCATCACCAGGTACGCGGAGTTATCCTCCTCGCCGTAGTCGAACACGTTCGCCACGCCGGGGTGGTTCAGCAGCGCCGTATTGCGAGCCTCCGCGCGGAAACGCTCCAGGAAGCCGGGGTCGCCGGTGTACTCTTCCTTCAGGATCTTGACCGCAACGATGCGACCAAGCACCTTATCGCGAGCCTTCCACACCTCACCCATACCGCCAATTGCGATACGCTCGGTCAGGGTGTAGCGCCCGCCCAGGGTAATATCAGCCGCAGGCCTCACTTGTTCAACACCGCCTCAAAAAGTTGCTTACTTGTACCGGTTGCCAATTGTGCGCCGGTCGCCACGTCAATATCTTCGTACACCACCGCGATGGCAATCTGAGGGTCATCGGCCGGAGCGAAACCGGTGAACCAAGAATTATTCAAACCCGCCGTCGTCTCTGCGGTACCGGTCTTACCCGCCACCTTCACGCCCGCGACACCAGCATTACGTGCAATACCATTATCAACCGAATTCACCATCCACTGCTTCACCTGGTTGGCCACTTCGGGGGAGGTGGAGGTGCGGAGCTTCTCAGCCGAGAACTCCTGCAGGGTGCTCAGGTTGCTGGTCTTCACCGAACGAATCAGGTTCGGCTTCATCTGCACACCGCCGTTCGCGATCGCCGCGGAGGTCATTGCCACCTGCAGGGGCGTGGTCTTCACGTTGTACTGGCCGACGGCCGACTGAGCCAGCTGGCTCTGCGTCATATTCGAAGGGAACGAAGACTTCGACACGGTCAGCGGAATCTTCAAATCCTGACCGTACCCGAAGTTCTCGGCGGTCTTAGCGATACGCTCCTGACCCAGGTCCATCGCAATCTGCGCGAACGGGGCGTTACAGGACTGCGCCAACGCCCACTCAATCGTTGCCTGAGTTCGGGTGGAACACTGGCCGCCCGTGTAGTTCGGCAGGCTGATGTTCGTGCCCGGCAGAGGCAACTGCGCGGGGTTCGCGATAACCGACTCGGCGTTGTACTTACCCGACTCGAGGGCCGCGACCGCGTCAATAATCTTGAAGGTCGAACCCGGCGAGTACGTATTACCGGCAATCGCTCGGTTGAAGAGGGGCTGATCCTCATCTGCCGTTAGCGCCTGGTAGTTCGCAATCACGGAAGAACCCGAGTGGGAGGACAGCAGGTTCGGATCGTAAGAGGGGGATGAAGCCATCGCCAGAATCTCGCCGGTCTTCGGGTTCAGCGCCACGACGGCACCCTTACGGCCCTGCAGAGCGTTGTAGGCGATGTCCTGAAGCTTCGAGTTGATGGTCAGCTCCACGCTGGCACCCTGAGCGGAGGAACCGCTGAAGAGCTGCGCCACGCGATCGTAGAACTGGCTATCGCTCGTGCCGGCGAGCTCCTTATCCATGGCGGCTTCCAGGCCGGTCGCGCCGTAGATGGTGGAGAAGTAGCCGGTCAGAGCCGCGTACTTGAGCGGGTGGTTGTACACGCGCTGGTAGTTGTACTCATCATCGGACTTCACCGAGGAAGCAATCTCCGTGCCGTCCACCACGATGGAACCACGCGCCGAACCGTAGTTGTCGTACAGTGCTCGGCTATTCCACGGGTTAGCCATCAGGGTCTTCGAATCGAAGAACTGAATATAGCTGAGGGTACCCATCAGCAGGACAAACACGCACGCGGCTGACATCCACATGCGGCGAATCGCCCTATCCATTCTTCTCACCTCCAGAATCCTTTGCCGTGATACGGGCCAGGACGCTCGTCGCGCCCTCGGGCTCGTAGCTGGTATCCATATGGTCGATACCCTGCGATGCATCGTAACCGGCCACCAGGTGCGGAGCACGGGCACTATGCGAAATCGACAGCCACAGCGCCACAATAATCCAGTTGGCCACCAGCGACGAACCGCCCGCCGACATAAACGGAGTCGTCAGACCCGTCAGCGGAATCAGACGGGTCACGCCGCCAATCACCACGAACAGCTGCAGCACCATGACCGTGGACAGGCCCGCCGCCAGCAACTTACCGAAGCCGTCGCGGGTGCCCAGAGCCGCGCGGTAGCCGCGCGAAACCAGCAACATGAACATCATCAGGATGGCGCCCAGACCGATCAGGCCCAGCTCCTCACCCAGCGAAGAGATGATCATGTCGGAGTTTGCGTACGGGACGAGGTTCGCGCGGCCCTGACCCCAGCCGCGACCAAACAGGCCGCCGTACGCCAGGCCGAATACGCCCTGTAGAATCTGGCCCGAACCACCCGGCGAAGCCTGGTAAATATCCGGGTCAAAGGCGTGAACCCACGCGTAGATGCGGGCGTGCACGTGCGAAACGTAGTTGTACGCGAAGTACCCACCCACAGCGATACCGATACCGGCCACGACCAGCCACGACAGGCGGCCCGTCGCCAGGTACAGCATCGCCATGAACAGGCCGAAGAACATGATGGCCGAACCCAGGTCCTTCTGGAATACCAGAACACCCAGGCTCACGAGCCAGGCCAGGAACACCGGTGCAAGGTCGCGCAGTCGCGGCAGGTTTACCGGACCGATGCGGCGGCCCGCCACCAGAATCAGGTCGCGGTGCGTTGCCAGGTAACCGGCGAAGAAAATCGCCAGCGTAATCTTCGCGACCTCGCCGGGCTGGAAGGTGCGGTTGCCGATGTGAATCCAGATGCGCGCACCGTTCAACTCCATGCCCAGGCCGGGAATCAGCGGCATGATGAGCAGAATCATCGACAGCACCAGGGAGGTGTACGTGACCTTGCGCAGCACGCGGTGGTCGCGCAACACGAACACGATGACCGCGCACAGCACCATGGACACGCCCGTCCACATGAGCTGGCCGTCGCCCACCGGCGCGGCAATCTGCGGGTCCAGACGGTAAATCATCGTCAAACCGATACCGTTCAGAGCCACCACCAGCGGCAGGATGAACGGGTCGGCGTAGCGGGCACGGAACTGCAGGACCAGGTGAATCAGGAGCGAACCGGCGCCCAGCACGATGGTGCAGGGAAGCCACTGGCTCTTCGAAGTGTCCAGGGCGTGCTCCGGGTCAATCAGGTACATGCTGAAAGAGCTAATACCCACGGCCACGACCAGCAATAGTAGCTCCGTGAAGCGACGCGCGCGCGGCGCATCGGAATCGCGTCGGAACGACAGCTTAGCCATGGTTCTCACCGCCCTCCGTGCTCGGGGATTCGGTCGGGGTTTCAGCCCCTGATTCCGCGGGCTCGGGAGCCAACGATGCGGTCGCCGTCGGATCGGGAGTCGGCGAAGCGGAGGCGGACGCCGCCTGTTCCGCCTTGATGCGGTTCTGCTCGGCCTGGGTCTTCAGGCGCGACACAATCTGGTGCGCCTCGTTCAGGTCCTTCGCGGTAATCGAATTACGCAGCAGGGTGCGGGTGTGGTCGGAGAGCTGCGAGGTCGAAATATCGGTATTCTCCACCACGTGCGAGAGGCGAATCGGGCCCAGCGCATGCGGAATACCGTTGTACACCGCCACCGTGCCGTCGCTCTCGCCCACATAGTAGCTACGCTCCACGTAGCGCAGGCCGGTCCACGCCGCCAGGGTCAGCAGAGCCGCCACCAGCAGGAAGATGAAGAGACGCACCGACCAGGAACGGCGGGAGGTGCGTTCGGCCGGCTCCTCCGCGATGAGCTCCTCCAGCTCGGCGGGCAGGGGCGCTTCATCCACCGTTAGCGGCATGCGCTGAGCCACCGTGGCGCGGTGCTCCAGGGTACGGGAGGTCACCGCCGGAATCATGCCGGTCTCGGTCGCCACCGCGGCGGCACCGACCAGCTGATGCGGACGCGAACCCAGCTCGCCGCGCAGAATCGCGGCGTTGGTGAGGGCCGCATCCACGGCGTTGTCGTAGGTTCCGATGTGGTGGCGCACCGCGTCGGAACCGCTGTGCAACAGGGTTCCGGCAAAGTCGCGGGCACGGCGGAAACGACGCACGTTGTGGTGAGCGGACTCTTGCTCCAGCGCGGCGAGGGTTGCCTCCGCGGCCTCGGCGGTTGCGGCAATCTCGGGGAGCTTCTGCGTATTCACGCTGACTTCCTGCTCCGCCACAATCGAGTCGGGTAGCGCGGAATCGGGTAGCGCGGAGGGACCCACCGGCTCGTCCACCGGCAGTTCCTCGCGGTCGATGACCTGCAGAGCCACGACGGTCACGTTATCGGGCGCGCCGCGCTCCAGGGTCATGGAGATGAGCGTGTCGGCAACCTCCGCGAGGTCGTCGTGCGAACGCATCACCTGCTCAATTTCGGGTACGGAAACCACGGCGTCCAGGCCGTCCGAGGACAGCACCCAGCGCTCGCCCACGACGGCGTCCAGGGTCTTGAGCTCCAGCTCGGGGGAGGCGTCAACGTCACCGAGCACGCGCATAATCACGTTCTTATGCGGGTGGTGTTCGGCCTCCTCCGGGGTAATGCGGCCCTCGTTCAGCAGGCGCTGCACGAAGGTGTGGTCGGTCGAAATCTGCTCGAACTCACCGTCGGCACCCGGGCGCAGGCGGTACGCACGCGAGTCACCGATGTGGGCAAACTCGATGCAATCGCCGTCAATCAGCAGCGCGGTGCAGGTGGTGCCCATACCGGCAAGCTGCGGGTCGTTTGCGGCCAGCTCGTTAATAATCAGGTTGGCGCTCTGAATCTCGTCGGCCAGGTAAACGCCGCCGGTGCCGTTCTCAAAGTCGGGGTGGTCCAGCGGGGTCAGGTTTAGCACCGTGGTCGCGGAGGCGACATCGCCGCCCACGTGGCCGCCCATGCCATCGGCGACGACCGCAAGGTAGCGGCCGCCGTAACCGGAATCGTCGTTCTTGGAACGTTTGAGGCCCGTATCGGAGCGCGCCTCAAGACGGAAAGCAATCTTCATCGGCTACCCCCTCAGCTGCATGGTGGTGCCGCCCACGCGGAATTCATCACCGGGTTCAATCGGGGTAGCGCGAGTCAGCCGCTCACCGTTGACGTACGTGCCGTTGGTCGAGTTCAGGTCCTCCAGGAACCAGCGGGAACCCTGGGGGAACAGGCGGGCGTGACGGCCCGAAGCGTAATCGTCCTGTAGGGACACCTCAATATCGTTGGCGCGACCAATCGTGATGGGGTGGTCGCCCAGCTGCATCATGGCGCCGGCCTGCGCGCCCTCGGTAATAATCAACTGCGAGGGCCGCGAAGGCGGGGGCGTGATGTGGGTGGCCTCGGCGGAAGCCTCCACAGGCACTGCGCGGTAGTTCTTGCCCAGACCCAGGTCGCGGCGTGCCGCGGAGACCACCAGGAACACGAAGAACCAGATGAGCGCCAGGAACGCGTAGCGAAGAATAGTGACTGTTAGTTCGGACGCCATTAACGGGCACCTCCGGTAGAACTATGGAAGATGATGCGGGTATTGCCCATGCGAAGGAGTGAACCGTTGGTCAGCACCACGGGAGAGCGAAGTGGAGCGCCGTTGACGAGGGTGCCGTTCGTGGACCCCAGGTCGGTGGCAACGACGGCGCCGTTATGCGCCGACAGCTGCACGTGACGACGGGAGACGCCCTTATCGTCCAGGCGCAGGTCAGACTCCGAACCGCGGCCCAGCGTGAAGGGCAGGTGGCTAATCGGGTGCATGCGCCCGTTGATCTCCAGGAAAAGACGGGGAGCCGCCGCGGCGGGAGCGGCCGGGGACGCCGGGGCACCGTGGGCGCCCTGCGGGGCGTGCCCACCCTGGCCGCTACGCGGGATGCGCGAGAGACGAGAGTTCGGCTGCGCCACCGGCTGCTGCGGCTGAACCGGCTGCGCGGGCTGAGGCTGGGCGGCGGGTTTCGTGATGCGCGTGGGCAGCGAAGACTCCCGGGGCGGGCGCACCGGCGCGTAGTTAGCGGCGCCGCGCAGGGCGGGGGAGGCGGGCGCATCCGGAACCGAGAACGGCTCGAAGGTGGCCACCACCTCGAATTCACCCTCGGCCAGGGAATCGAGAACGTTGAAGGTCACGCGCACCGCGCCGATGAGGGTGTATCCCTGGGCGCGAGCGTGAGAGATGGCCAGGTCGCACAGCTCCACGGCGAACGGGTTGCCCCACTCGCGCACGCGCGGAAAATCGACCGGCGCGAAGCGGAGCGTGTAAATATTCGGGGCCATGGTGCGGCCGCTGCCGTCCACGTAAGACTCGTCGTCCATCATGATGCGGACGCGGTTGGCGACATCTGCCTTCTCAAAGGTGCCGAAGCCCTTAGAAAAGCCGACGGTGCGGCCGATGCCCTGTTCCAGCTTTCCTAGCTTGTCGAAAAACTTCATGCCGCCTCCTTCTCAACGACCAATTCGAGCAACTACTGCGCTCGCGGTATACCTCAAAGGGTTCAGTTTAACGAGCGTGTCTGTGCGTTAGCTGTGTGTCCTGTGCGTGAACACACCCGGTTCCATTTTAGGGGATGCACGGGTGAATCGGCCCGGAATCCCGCGTATCGTCTGGGGATTGGGCCGTTAATGCATGAAAAAATCCCCGGTTCTTTCGAACCGGGGATCGTTGGTGCGCGAGGGGGGAGTTGAACCCCCACGCCCTCACGGGCACACGGACCTGAACCGTGCGCGTCTGCCTATTCCGCCACTCGCGCAAGTGTCTTACGGTGTATCACCGCAGGCAACACATAGAACTATACGGGGTGTGTGATGCACTGTCCAATTGAAATGGTGTGACCTTCGTTACCTTAATGGTTGGGGTGGGGGTGTTAGACCCGGACTACTCGGCCCGAGCCGCAACCTCACCGGCTTCCCCGAGCGGAGCCCCGTCCCGCTTCGCCGCCTCCAGCTCCCGCTGTGCGGCCTCCGCGCGCTCGGTACGAACCCGCAAAATCCAAACCAGGGGGCCAAGATACGGCAGGAACAGCACCAGCAGAAGCCACTTAAGCTTCTGCACCTCGGAAAAGTACGGGCTACGGTGCACCGTCAGCAGACCCCACAGGGCCAGGCCGATACCCAGCAGGAAAACCGCGGTCACCACGATATCCACTACGGGCTTCCAGTCCATTACTTCTCCTCACAATGCCTCAATAGCGCCCCGCCTACGCGCGGCGCACCTCCACCAGAATACCGGTGCACGCGACGCCCACCGGCCGAATCGCACCGTTGGGCCCCCGAATAGCGTGAGGGCCCGCCCCCACATTCGGCGGGAAAGGGCCCTCACACAGCTCTCAGTCGACGGCTCACGCTCGGTGAACCGCGTCAGCTAGCCTAGCGACCGGCCTTCGCAGCCTTCTTGGCAGCCTTCAGCTTGCGACGCTCGGCCGTCTTCGCATCGTACTCGGCCCAGAACTCGCGGGTCGTCACTACGTCCGTGCCATCCCAAGCCGCAAGGTTCTTAATCTCCGGAAGGTCCGAAGCCCTGAAGATCGGCTCCAGGCCGGCCTTACGCTGCGCCTCGTAATTCTTCAGCACCGCAACAACCTTCGGCGTCATCAGCAGCACCGCCGTCAAGTTCACAATCACCATGCCAGCGTTCAGCATATCCGCGGTCGTCCACACCAGATCCAGCGAAGAAATCGCGCCGAAGAACACGAACACCAGAACCAGCACGCGGAAAATCGTCAGGACCACCTTGTTCCCGGTCACGAAGCGCATGTTCGACTCGCCGTAGTAGTAGTTACCAATCACAGTCGAGAACGCAAACATGAAAATCGCGATAGTCAGGAAGTGAACCGCCCAATCGCCCAGCTGCATAGCCAGCGCCGACTGAGTCAGCGAAGCACCACGCGACTTATCACCGTAGGCCGGGTTTGACAGCAGCACGATAAACGCGGTCACGGTGCAGGCCATCATCGTGTCAAAGTAAACACCCAGGGTCTGCACGTAGCCCTGCTTAGCCGGGTGAGAAATAGTAGCGGTAGCGCCGGCGTTCGGGGCGGTACCCATACCGGCCTCGTTGGTCAGCAGACCGCGCTTCATACCCCAAATCACGGCACCCATGGTACCGCCGGTCACGAACTCCTTAATGCCGAACGCGCCCTGGAAAATCATCAGCAGCATGTTCGGGATCTGGGTGATGTTCAGCAGAACCACCAGCAGACCCAGCAGTAGGTACAGCACCGCCATAATCGGAACCAGCCACTCGGTCACCGAAGAAATCGCGCGAATACCACCGAAAATAATGGCCGCGGTCAGCAGTACCATGACGGCGCCCACGACCATGCGGAAGCCCATGGAGTTCGTACCCGACACGTCGATGCCCAGGGAGTTCGAGGTCGCATCCACCACGGCGTTAGTCTGCACAGCAACGAACACGAACGCATAGGTAATCACGATGAACGCCACGAAGATGTAACCCATCCACCGGGCGTTCAGACCGCGCTTCATGTAGTACGCGGGACCACCGATGTAGGAATCCTTACCGCGCTCCTTGTACAGCTGACCCAGCAGAGACTCCGCGAAGGCAGAAGCCGCGCCCACGGCCGCGATAACCCACATCCAGAACACAGCGCCGGGACCGCCCATAGCGATAGCCAGGGCCACACCCGCCACGGTACCGGTACCCACGCGGGATGCGGCAGAGACCGTAAACGCACGGAACGAAGAGATGCTCTTCTTACCGTCAGCCTCACGAGCAACCGGGTCACCCAGAACACGGACCATTTCCTTAATGGAACGCCACTGCACGCCGCGAGTACGAATCGTAATGTACAGACCAGCCGCAATCAGGGCGTAGTAGAGGAAGTTGCTCCACATCCAGTTCTGCACAGCATACACGGAAGAAGTCAGTCCCGAGGTCTGCTCATTTATGTCCCCGATGATGTTCAGAAGAAAATCCACTCGGTACTCCAATCTAGAAAGCGCGAAAGCCCACACGTTCACACCGAAGGGTGGGTTACGAGGGGCTTCTCTGCTGGTGATGCGGCTTTAGATCCGCGGCGCGCGGTCAAAATGCGCACGATTAGTCATCTCATTGTGGAGTTCGCGGGCTTCGTTCGGCAACTTAAAAGTGGGGCAGAGCTCAAATTGTAACGAATACTTAATATAGGGTCGGGTTAAACATTCACGCCCCGGCGGGCCGCGAAGAGGCGGTGCCGGGGTGAGAAGGCGCGGTGCTGTGCCCTATCCTTGCCCTCTAATCTTGGCGGAACTTCACGAGCGCCGGGGTTTCACGAACGGGAACGAAAGCACGCCGCGAATCTGCGTCTGGGCCAGCAGCATCACAAGGCGATCAACGCCCAGGCCCAGGCCGCCGGTCGGGGGCATACCCGTCTCCAGGGCGTACAGGAAGTCCTCATCCACCTCCATTGCCTCCGGGTCACCCGCGGCGGCCTTCAGTGACTGCTCCGTCAGACGCTCACGCTGCACGAGGGCATCCGTCAGTTCCGAGTAGGCGCACCCCATCTCCATGCCGTTAATGACCAGGTCCCAGCGCTCCGCCAGGCCCGGTACGCTGCGATGCGGAGCCGCAAGCGGGCTCGTTTCCGCCGGGAAATCCGTGTAGAACGTCGGCTCCACGGTGACGGCTTCCACCAACTCGCCGTACAGCTCCTCGATGATGGCGCCCGGCCCCATGCCCTCGTGGACGCGCACCCCGTGGCGCTGCGCGAGGGCCAGGAGCTCCTCGAAATCTGTCTGCAGGTCGACGCGGCGGCCCAGCGCCTCCGAAAGGGCATCGCACACCGAAACCACGCGCCAGGGGCCCGAAACATCCGTCAGCACACGCTCCAACGAGGACTTGGGGCCAAGGGGCAGCTGAACCATGCCGAATACGGCCCGCGCGGCGTCCTTGATGAGTCGCTCGGTCAGCTGGCGCATCTGCACGTAATCGGCGTGGGGGCGGTACGCCTCCAGCACCGTGAATTCGGGGTTGTGGGTTGCGTCCGCACCCTCGTTGCGGAAGTCTCGGCCCAGCTCGTACACCGGGCCGCTACCGCCAACCACCAGGCGCTTGAGGTACAGCTCGGGGGCGATGCGCAGCGTCAAATCCTCGCCGTAGGCGTTGATGTAGGTACGGAAGGGGCGTGCGCTCGCCCCGCCGTGCACCGTGTGCAGGATGGGGGTCTCAACCTCGAGGAAGCCCTCGGCGTCCAGGCGCGCGCGCAGTGCCTTGATAACCGCCGTGCGTAGGCGCAGGTTGTGCATCTGATCGGGATTCACGATCAAATCGGTCGAGCGTCGGCGCAGGCGGGCCTCGGGGTCGGTGAAGGAATCGAAGGGGATGGGGTGCAGGCTCTTAGTGGCCATACGCCAGCCGGAGGCGATGAGCGAGGGGGTGCCCGTGCGGCTCGTGCCGTAGGTGCCGGTGGTTTCGATGAGGTCACCGGTATCGAGGGCTCGGGAGGCGAGGGTTAGGAGCTTCTCACCAACGAGCTCACGCTCTAGGATGACCTGCAAGGTCTTGCCGGCCTCAAAGAGCGTCACAAAGAGGACTCCACCGTGGTCACGCAGAGCGCGAACGCGACCCGAAACAGTATATTCTTTTTCAGGAATATTTTGGTGGGAGAATATATTGAGGGCCTCGGGCACGCTGAGCACCATAACAGAGCCATCCCAACCATGGGTTTTGGTGACATCCTCACCCTCGATGGGGTACGGGTTCATGCCGGCATCGCGCAGCTCCTGCAGGTGGCGCAGGCGGTGCTGCGTCTGCTGGCTACGGGGCACCTGCGGGTGCTCCTCGGCGCGCACCTGCTGCATCTCGCGCAGAAGAACCAACTCACCCTCGCTCAGCGTGCGATGCTCCTCCCGCGAGCGTCGGGCGGACAGATCCGGCAGGAAGCCCTCCGCCACGCTCGCCGCAACCGCAACGTTCACAAGCGCCAGCGTCGGCTCGCAAGCAAGGTAGCGAGGTACCCAACGCGGAGAGAACTTCAGGTTGAAGCGATACAGGCGACGCAGCTGTAAGAAACGGTCCAGCACGCCCAGGGAACGGGAAGCGAAACGATTCCACGCCGAGGCACCCACCCGGTCGGCCGCGGCGAAAATCTGCCCAAACATCGCGAAATTCAGGGACACCCTGCGCACGCCAAGCGAAGCGGCCTGCTCCATGAGGGAGGCCACGATGAACTCCACCACCCCGTTGGGGGCCTCGGGGGAGCGGCGCATGACATCCAGAGAGAGCCCTGTGGGGCCCCAGGGCACGAAGGACAGTAGGGCCACCATGCGGCCCTCCCCGTCGTGGGCCGATACCAGAACCGTGGACTGATCCGCCGGATCATTGACGCGATTCAGCGCCATGGAGAAGCCGCGCTCCACGCGACCGTGCCGCCACGCCTCGATATTGTGCTGGATCTGCCGCTTCTGGTCCTCGTCAAGCTCGGAGTAGCGGCGAATCTGCACGCCGTACCCGCCGCGTCGCACACGCTGAACGGACTGACGCACCGCGAGCATCGAGGTGTCGTTGAGGGTGAATCGGTCGGTCTCGAGCACCGCCTCCTCGCCCATCTGAAGCACGCTCAGGCTCGCGCGACTATAGGCGCGTGCACCGGCCTCGCTGACGCTCAGGGCCGCTGGAACCCAACCGTAGCTGCGGGCCTGCAGCATCCAACGTTCGATGACGTCCTGCCAGGCGTGCGGATCGCCCACGGGGTCGCTGGAGGCCAGGCACACCGAACCCACAGTGCGGTAAGTGATGGCCGCCCTGCGGTCGGAGGAGAAGATGACCTGCTTATCGCGACGGGTCGCAAAGTACGAGAGGGAGTCGTTTGCGCCGTAGTGCTGCAGCAGGGCACGAATCTGTAGCTCCTTCTCGCCGTCCCACTCGTCGGGGGCGCGGTACCCGCGTGCCAGCTGATAGAGGGCCAGCACGAGGAAGAGACCATCGCAGACGGAGGCGATAAAGCCCACGACATCGGCGGACCACAGTCCCGGATGCATACGCTCGATGCCCAGCCCGTGCAGCAGTAACTCCCACACTGAGACGTGGCGTAGCTCGGGCCACCAGCCCACCCGGCAGAGGTACCACAGGGCGAGGGTCGTGAGGGCAATACCGCCCACCGCGGTCGCCAGGGCCCCGGCCCAGGAGAGGCGCCCCACGCGCGCGGGGAATGCCGAACGAATCGTCACGAGGAAGGGAACCAGCAGCGTGGCGCACAGAATCGAGAGCGTGTCGATGCTCGAGGAGAAGAGCCGGTCCTTGGGCATGATGCCGGCGGGAAAAAAGAGAGTGAAAGCGCTGTGCGAGGCCAGGAGAGCGCCGAAAATCTGGAAGGCAATGACGACGTATAGGGCGGCGCGTTTACGAGCGATAAGCCCGGAAACCACCACAATCAGGGTGATGGCGCTGGGCAGAGTGTGCGTGGACGGGATGTTGAACAGGTCGGCAATGACCTCCCACCAGGTGAACCCGCGGCCGTGGCGTAGCGGCGAGAGAATCCACGCGAACGAGGTGAGAATCGCGGCAAACGAGTACACCCCGATAACCCAGCGTGCCGAAATTTCTGCGTACCGGGAGGGGACGGCGAGTTTCTGCCGCCTCCTGCCGGTTGAGCGGTGGCGAGCATGCCCATCCGCTACGTATTCCGCGCGTTCAGCGGGGTTGTCCGTCGTGCGACGGTCCCCGCAGGGAGCGTGGTTTTCGGTGGTTTCGATGCGGTGAGACATGGTTATCTTCGGCTGGGAATCGGGGTGTAGCGGGTGAGCGTTTTAGGCCTTCGGCTCGGTCTTCGGGTCACGGTAGGTTCCCTCGAAGACGTCGGGGATGCCGTTGTCGTCAGCGTCCACGCTTTCCTTCTCAGCCAGGGCACGGTAGTGCTTGTTACGGCGAGACAGGATGATGGCACCAACAATTGCGGCGAGCACGGAGCCGACGAGAATCGCAATCTTTGCGTCCTCGGTGTGCGGGGAGCCGTGCGGGAAGGACAGCTCAGCCACCAGTAGGGACACGGTGAAGCCGATACCGCCGGTTGCAGCCAGACCGACCACGTCAATCCAGGCGACGTCCGGATCGAGGTTAGCGTTCTTGAAACGAGTCACGAGCCAGGTGGTGCCGAAAATACCGATGGTCTTACCTGCAACCAGCGCAACCATGATGCCGACCGCCACGGAGTCGGTGAGGGCGCGTCCGAGGCCTTCAAAACCGCCTACAGCCACACCCGCGCTGAAGAACGCGAAGATGGGCACGCAGATGCCGGTAGAGAGGGGGCGGAAGCGGTGCTCCAGCACCTCTGCCAGGCCGTGTTCAGCGTGCGCTGCCTCGGAGCGTGCGGACATCTTCACGGGCACCAGGAAGCCGAGAACCACACCGGAAATGGTGGCGTGAATACCGGACTCGAGGAAGAGCGCCCAGGTGATGACGCCCAGGGGGAATAGAAGAATCCATGCGGCGAGCGGCTTCAGGTGCAGCATGGTCTCACCGCGGTAGGCGATGAACGCGAAAAGGGCGAGGGGAATCAGCGCGAAGAGCAGGTACTCGCCGTGGAAGTTATTGGTGTAGAAAATCGCGATAATGCAGATTGCGATGAGGTCGTCGACAACAGCCAGGGTCAGCAGGAAGACGCGCATCGCCGAGGGGAGGAAAGTACCCACGGCGGCGAGAACAGACACCGCGAACGCAATATCGGTTGCGGTGGGGATAGCCCAGCCGTGCAGAGCGCTGGGGCTACCGAAGTTAATCGCCGCGTAAATAATTGCGGGGGTGATGACGCCACCGAAAGCAGCCGCAATCGGCACAATTGCGGTGGAGGGCGACTTGAGGTCACCAATCACGAATTCCTTCTTCAGCTCCAGGCCGGTGAGGAAGAAGAAAACGACGAGCAGGCCGTCCGCCGCCCAGGTGCCGATGCTCATCTGCAGGTGGTTGAAACCGGGGATGACCGGGCCGACCACGGTGTCTCGCACGTCAAAGTAGAAGCTGGATGCGGGGGTGTTGGCGAGTACTACTGCCAGCACCGTTGCGATGAGCAGGACGGTACCGCCGACGGATTCTGCGCGCAGAATGTCGGCTACGCGGCGTGAGTTGCTATATGAGCCGCGGCTGAGGGTATCTGGGTTGGTGTGGGTCATTCTCTCCTCTTTCTGCCGCGATATTATGCGGCATCTAAGGCTTTTAAGTTTACTCTGCACTGTATGAGTATTCGAGTATCCGCTGGCGGCTTTTAGCTCCTGGACGGTGCACTGTGGTGAGTTTTCAGGTGTTAAATGCATAAACGTTCCGCCCTCGCCGCGGTATGCGGTGAGGGCGGAACGTTAAAGATTCTGCAGGTATTCTGCGGGCTCGACTAGGGGCCTAGCCGCACGAATACGAGATTATGCGCCTGCGATTGCGGGTGCGCCGGACTCCTGGCCGTGGTCGTCGCCCAGCTCGCGGGCAACGTAGTTCTCCAGGTCGAAGAGGTTGCCGTTTGCGCGCTTTACAACGGTTACGAGGGTCTCCATGGTTGCAACTTCCTCAACCTGTTCCTTCAGGAACCAGAGGATGAACTGCTCGCCCAGTGCGTAGTTCTCAGCGCGTGCTGCGGAGAACAGTGCCTCGATCTGGCCGGTGACAACCTTCTCCTGTGCCAGGGACATGTCAACGATTTCCTGGACGTTCTCGAAGTCGTTCTTGACGGCGGGAACAGCGGGGATCTCGACCTTGTGGCCGCGGTCCAGCTTGTACTGAACCATCATGAGTGCGTGCTCGCGCTCCTCGAGGGACTGGCGGTAGAAGAACTTAGCCAGCTGGGGCAGGTCCTCACCGTCGAGCCAGATAGCCATGGACAGGTACTGGTGGGATGCTGCGAACTCGTGGCCGATCTGCTCATTCAGAAGGTCGTAGAAAGACTTGGACATATGGTTTCTCCTTATATGGTGGTTGCTTTTAGGCGCCGGGATGGCGCGGTGCAACCTGTTGGTATTTATCGTACGGGGTACTGTGGGGCGTGTACAGAGAGAAAAGGCTAATCGGTGGGGCAGATGAGGTACCCCTGACATATTGTCACCACAACCCTTAGTGTGGATGCCCCGAATACTTTCTTTGGACTGAGTGGTATTGGGTGTGTTTCCTTGAGATTTCGCGGTTTAAAGCGGCATTAGACACCCCAACATCCCGCGTATATGCATGATGCCCCGGCGCCCGACAGCCGGTCATCCGACATTTCAAAGCGGTACGTGATACCGCAAAAATTTTTTTAAAATTCTTCGCATGTATCGATGCTCGGGGCAACTTTAAGCGGTTTTAAGGTTCGCGCGTACCGCAGCGCTCGCGACTGCAAGAGCCTATTTAAGAAATCTATTAAAGAGATAAGGCACGTTCCCGGTGGGGAATGTGCCTTATCTCTGGTTCTCTCAACTCTCGCCCGGGGCGAATCTTACCCGAAGGCGGAGGAGGTTATTGTGTGGGGTAGTCCCCACGCTGCAGTGCATCAATCGAGATGACATTCGAGGGGGTGTCGCCCAGGACTGCCTCGCCAATCTCCGCAAGCTGCTTGACCTGCTGGGGTGTGAGGTGGTCAAAAATTTGGTGGCGCACCTCAGCGACGTGGCCGGGGGCTACTTCCTGAACCTTCTTCTGGCCGGCCGGCAGGAGGTGACAGATGCTGACGCGGCGATCTTCCGCGCTGAGGGAGCGGCGCACGTATCCGTCCTTCTCGAGGCGGGCCACCACGCGGGAGAGGCGCGCGGGGAGAGTATTTGTGGTGATGGCCAGTTCGGTCATGGTCAGAGAGAGGTCGTCTGACTCGGAAAGCATTGCGAGCACCATGTACTCGACGAAGCTAATGCCGGCCTCGCTCTGAAGCTGGTTCTCGAGGCGGCGGGTGAGGTTAAAGATGATGGAGCTGATAAAGAGCCAGCCCTCACGTTCTTCGGCAGAGAGCCAGCGCGGAGACTCAAGGCTTGCAGTGCCGTCCGGTTGCTGCGGTGTGGTCGGTGTGGACACGGAATCGGTTCCTCTTTTATCGGATGTGAATTTTATCGAATAGGAACTCTCCGAGGGAGAGATGTGGTGTGGTTGGCACCCATTGTAGCGAAGCAACAACCGCTCAAGGTTGAAATTGGTACGGTCAAGTAATGCTTGACACTTTGGTGCTAATTTTTAGGAGGGTGCTAGGGTTGTCGATTTATGAGCATCAAGTGCAAAAACAGCAATCTGCCTAGTGACTCAAGACACTTATAAAAAGATTTCCACCGCAAGTATAAACGAGAATGACTCAAAAATCATCTTTGGCCCACCGGGAAACTTCCGCGAAATATCAAGGATTTTAGGGGTATTGATGAAAATTCTGGAGAGTGCAAAGAACTTGCCCCGGGTGAAAAATAACAAAACGATAACAAATTTTTTAAAAAACCCCCGGTTTTAGGTTTGCAGACGTTATGAAACCGTGTACACTGGTTACATAACGGGGTCGAAGGAAGCCTCCGAGGCGAGACCGGAAGCTCGCTTCGATAGGTTCGACTCTCTATTTATCGGTGATTGTCGTCGGTGTACGAGTAACTCGTATTTCTACCGACGGATGTGCGGTGCGGATGCAGTTCGTGGTTGGGCTGCATTCCGTACCGTATCTTTTTAATTGCGTTTCTCTATCACTCACTCAAGAGCATCCCGCCGCGGGATGCTCTTTTCTTTTGCCCTTTTACGCCCCGACGTCGGCGTCGACGGAAATTTGGCACTCTGGTGCGGCTCCTCGGGGTAGTTTGGTTCCTTGGCGTTCCGGGGGTACGTCTCCCCAATCTTTTCTCCCCCGGTCTTGTCGGAAAAGAGGTTATCCACAGGAGTTTTCCACAGTGTGGAGAACTTACATGCGTGTGATTCTTGCTCCCTGCGCAGGGGGACCGATGTGCCTTAAAAATTCTGGGCGGCTGGAAAATTCTTGTAATTACAGGCTTCTGCGCTCGTTAAAACCGAGGGGGAATTCTTAAACCGAAAGGTTTCTCGCCTTTAAATCCGCGGATGTAGATTTTCTCCACAGTTGTGGATAACCCTGTGCACTTAATCCACTGCCTCCGGCGTAAAGAGGCGCGTAAGATCGCTCGGCGGCCCTGCTGGCACTCAATATTTTGGCTAGTAGAAGGAAAAACGCCTCGAATGAGGGCGAAAATTCTGCAGTTTATCCCCCGCGCATCCCCAAAATAGGATGTTATCCACAGGAGTTTTCCACAGTGTGGAGAACTTACAGCACTGTTATTCACATGAGCGCATACCCCGATATTTCAAGGCAGAATAGGGTGCCGAACCTGAAAATCCTGTTGATACGCAGGATTATCCACAGATGTGGGGAAAAGTCTTTACCTAAAATCCACAGGCTCGAGCGAGGTTTTGCATAAATGTGACGCTCCCCAACTCATGAAAAGTAAAGTAAACGCTACGCTGGTAATCTTTAATACGAGCCAAGTTTTCTAATGAAAGGCATCATCATGGCTGAAAAGTACACCCTCCCCGAGCTCCCCTACGACTACGCGGCGCTCGAGCCCCACATCTCCGCAAAGATCATGGAGCTGCACCACGATAAGCACCACGCAGCATACGTTGCAGGCGCTAACGCAGCTCTCGAACAGCTTGAAGAGGCACGCGAGAACGGTGCATACGGCAACGTCTCCAAGCTCTCCAAGGACCTGGCATTCAACCTGGGTGGCCACACCAACCACTCCATCTTCTGGAACAACCTGTCCCCCGAGGGTGGCGACAAGCCCACTGGCGAGCTGGCAGCAGCAATCGACGAGTTCTTCGGCTCCTTCGACAAGTTCCGCGAGCACTTCACCAGCGTTGCACTGAGCATCCAGGGCTCCGGCTGGGCAATCCTCGCGTGGGACACCGTCGGCAAGCGCCTCATTATCGAGCAGCTCTACGATCAGCAGGGCAACATCTCCGTTGCACTGATCCCCGTTCTGCAGCTGGATATGTGGGAGCACGCATTCTACCTGGACTACCAGAACGTCAAGGGCGACTACGTCAAGGCATTCTGGAACATTGTGAACTGGGCAGATGTTCAGGCTCGCTTCGAGCGCGCAGTGTCCCAGACCAAGGGTCTGGTCCTCTAATCTAAGGTTTTCGCCGACGCGGTGACGTAGCCGCGGCGGAATAACCGAAACGGGTGCCCGGCGCCTCCTGAAGTGGAGGTGCCGGGCACCCGTTTGTTGTATGGTGCGGCTATCAGCCCCGTGAGATTCGGTGCGGAACCCTAGAGCGCCAGCGTGCGGTCAATGCGGATGCGGCGGCAGAAATCCTCATCGTGGCTCACCACGATGAGCGCGCCGGTGTATGCTTCGAGCACCTGCACCAGCCAGTCCACCGAGGAAATATCGAGGTTATTCGTCGGCTCATCCAGCATGAGTAGCTGCGGCACCGGATCTGCCAGAAGCACCTGCGCCACCGCGGCACGGAAACGCTCACCACCGGAGAGCTCACCGGTCTTGTGGTGCACGCTCTCTCGGCGGAAGAGCAGGCGCGCCAGTTGGTCACGCAGATGCTGTTCGCTCACGCCGGGATTAGCCCGCTGCACACTCTGCAGGAGGGTCAGCTGCGGGTCGAGGGTGATGCGCTGAGGAATGTACGCCCCCTCGAGGCAATAGTCGACGCGGTAGGCGGGCTGCACGGGGGAGCGGTACTCCGGGTCTTGTGCGTGGGCAATTGCCTCAAGGAGGGTGGTCTTGCCGCTGCCATTCGCGCCGGTGATGCGCAGATGCTCGGGGCCGCTGAGAATCAGGTGTTCTGGGTACTCCGCAGGGGTTCCCTGCCGGCTCTCACTATCAGTCTCAGTGGGTGAAAAATGCAGAGAATCAACCTTAGTGGGTTGCTGAACAGTAAATGTTTCACGTGAAACCCGAGAATCAACACGGTGAGAATCAACCCTATGTAGCTCCAGCACCTTGCGACCTGCGGGTAGGGGCTGCTGGCTCAGCTCGGCATAGATTTTCTCCTGCACGCGCACCTCATCCTGGGCGTTCTGGTATTCCTCCTGAGCCTGCTCCTGCTTGCCGATGCGCAGAACTCGAAGCTTTGCCGCTGCCTGACGCGAGGCGTCCTTGGTGAGGGCAAGAATCGTATCCGGCTGGTCGTCTTTCCACACCTGCGCCATGTTCTTCGAGATAATCTCCTGTGCATGCACCCACTCGCGATGCGCCGAACGCACCCGGTTTTTCGCCTCGCTCACGCGACGCTGAGCTGCCTGCTGTTCGGTCTCCAGCGCCTGGCGGTAGGTGCTGTAGTTACCTTCAAAGAGACGCAGATGCGCCAGCCCCTGGCGGTCGGCGTGAAGCTCGGCAATCACGTTTACACGCTCCAGCAGGTCGCGGTCGTGGCTAATGATGAGCGCCGGGCAGGGTAGCGCCTCCAGAGCGGTGAAGAGCTGAGCCTTCGCTGAGGAGTCCAGGTTGTTCGTCGGCTCGTCGAGCAGAATGAACTCTGGGTCTGAACACAGAAGCGAGGCAAGCGCGGCAATGACCGCCTCGCCACCGGAGAAGCTGCTCATGTTGCGGGCAAAGAGCGCCCGAACCGCCTGCGGGTCGTCACGGTTAACCAGGGCCGCCGGGGTGAATCCGTAGGTCGCAAGAGCCGCGAGGGTGCGCTCCTCAACGTCCCAGCTGTCCCCGATGATCTCATAGAGTTCGGGGGAGTACTCGCCGGATTCCACCGCCTGCAGTGCTCGCAGAATCTCGGAGATTCCGCAGAGCTCGGCGAGGGTTTGATTCCGATTCAGACCCATATCCTGAGGTAGATACGCCATGTGTTCCGGTGCCGCCAAAGAACCGGAACTCGGGGCCAAATCACCCAAAATCAACCGCATAAGGGTTGTTTTTCCGCAACCATTGTCACCAATGAGTCCGGTCAGAGGTGCCGAAAATACCGCCGAAAGGTCCGCAAAAAGCGGAGGCTGGCTCGGGTGCGCAAAGTGCAGATGAGCGATACTAATGTGCGCCGCCGCATGGGAAGTGGCGTGCGAGCGGGCATCGCGGGAAGAAGCGGAACGGGGAAAGGTCGCCTGCGGCTGAAGTACGTGTGTCATACGAGCTCCTTGAGGTATGGATGCTCGGGTGCTCTCAAACTCCGACGGTGGTGCGTTGCAGTAGTGTGCCGGCGGTTTGGGTGCCTATGCTGAGCGCGTGGCGGTAAGAGGATCGCCCCAAAAAGGGTGCGAAAAAACCCGAGCGTAACGGTGGATGTACCTGTGCCCGGGTGCGTGCGCGCTGATTGGAACACGTAGGAAACGTGTCCGTAGAGCTGCTGCGTGAGCGCACGAAAAATTCTTCTGAGTCCGGGCTTATGCTCGGTGGGTCATTTCTTTGATGCCTCCTAGATTCCGAAGGGCACCCCGGTCGCGCCTTGGGTGGCTTCGGTCAAACGATACGTTCAGATCCGCCAGCTACCCCCACGGTGGGGTAGCGCGGATAGAGAGCTGATGGCTCAAGCATAGAAACTATGTGGGCGCTGAGTCAAACACCCTCCCATGTAGGAGAAGATTCAGCGTGCTGATTCCCCGAATGGTTCCTTCCCGAGAGTTTTTGTTGAAAGGTTGAGTGTGCGGTCAATGCGGATGCGGCGGCAGAAGTCCTCATCATGGCTCACCACAATGAGTGCGCCGGTGTATGCTTCGAGCGCCTGCACCAGCCAGTCCACCGAAGAAATGTCGAGGTTATTCGTCGGCTCATCCAATATGAGTAGCTGCGGCACCGGGTTGGCCAGAAGTACCTGTGCCACCGCGGCACGGAAGCGCTCACCTCCGGATAAATCCCCAATGCGCTGATGTACGCTTTCGCGACGGAAGAGCAGGCGCGCCAGCTGGTCACGCAGATGCTGTTCGCTCGCACCGGGATTCGCCCTCTGTACGGTTTCAAGGAGGGTGAGCTCCGGGTCGAGGATGATGCGCTGCGGTAGGTATGCGGTGTTGTCCAGGCGGTAGAGCACTTGGTATGCAGGCGGCACTGGGGAACGGTAATCAGGGTCATTCGCGTGCGCTATCGCATTGAGAAGCACAGTCTTGCCACTGCCGTTTGCTCCCGTGATGTGCAGGTGTTCGGGTCCGGTCAGGATAAGAACCTCGGGAAAATCTTGGATTTGAAGCAGATAATCAACTTTATATGGTTGTGTTTCACGCGAAACGGTGTTTTGGGTGTATGCGTTCTTAAGGTCGGTGCTCTGCGGTGTAGAGGCGCAAGAGTCATTCTTCACCCGATGTAATTCCAGTACTTTCCGCCCCAGTGGGAGTGCATCCTGAGCAAGTTCCAGATAGATACGCTCCTGCACGCGCAGGTTCTTTTGGGCTTCTCCAACTGCCGCCCGCGCATCCGCCACCATGCTTTCGTGGGCTGTGTGAAGTTTCCCGGCAGAGCGCTCTGAACTGTTCTTATCCAGGCCCATAGCCATGCCAGGTTTCCGCTTTGACCGCTCAAATTCGCGACCTCGGCGAGTGTTGCGATCGAGCTTAATTTGGTTCTCGGCACGCTCACGCTCAGCCTTACGCGCCTCATTCTTCGCCTCGGTCACGCGACGCTGAGCTGCATGCTGTTCGGTGTCCAGTGCCTGCCGGTAGGTGCTGTAGTTACCCTCAAAGAGGCGTAGATGAGCCAGTCCCTGACGGTCAGCATGAAGCTCGGCAATCACGTTCACGCGCTCCAGTAGGTCGCGGTCGTGGCTAATAATAAGTGCCGGGCAGGGTAGCGCCTCCAGTGTCGTGAAGAGCTGGGCTTTCGCCGCGGAGTCCAGGTTGTTGGTCGGTTCGTCGAGCAGAATGAACTCTGGGTCTGAATACAGAAGCGCGGTGAGTGCGGCTGTGACCGTCTGACCACCTGAAAAGGTGCTAAGGGGACGCATCAGAAGGTTGCGACGGGCCTGTGTATCGGTCGTAGTGAGGGCAGGACCAAAACCATGTTCGGCAAGGGCTACGAGGGTGCGTTCTTCAATATCCCAGGCGTCGCCTATGGTGTCGTAAAGGCTGGGGGAATATTCGCCCGATTCCAGCGCATCAAGCGCCTGCAGTATTTTTGTAATTCCAAAAATATCGGCAAGATGCTGATGCCCACTCAACCCTAAATCTTGCGGTAAGTACGCTATGTGCGGTGGGGTGCTGATTGTGCCTTGACTAGGGTTTATGTCGCCAAGAATAAGTCTGAAGAGGGTAGTTTTTCCGGCGCCGTTATCACCGATAAGCCCGGTGAGTGGCGCAGAAAATACCGCGGAAAGGTCTGTGAAAAGTGGGGGCTCACCCGGATGTGCATACGAAATATGGTCGAGTGTAATGTGGTGTGGCATGGGCCGAGTTCCTTCGAATAGGTGCTCGGATTCCCGCCATCGTAGTGCACGTTAGGCATGAGAATATGAAAAACCCGAGCGCGGTCTGTAGGTACACGTAAGCCCGGGTAGTGGGGTGGACGCATAAAAGCGCATTGACCTGGTGTTGTTGGATCCGGGCTTATGCTCGGTGGGTCACTTCTTTGATGCCTCCTAGATTCCGAAGGGCACCCCGGTCGCGCCTTGGGTGGCTTCGGTCAAACGATACGTTCAGCTCCGTAGCTACCCTCGCAATGGGGTAGTGCAGGAAGAGAGCTGATGGCTCAAGCATAGAAACTGTGTGGGTGCTGAGTCAAACACCCTCCGCAAAACCTTCTGACAAGTACCGATACCCCCTAGAGAGCACCGGAGAGTACTAGAGAACACAAAAGGAGGGGCGACACCGCACGGTGCCACCCCTCCTTTGAAGCATTAGATCTTAGGCATTAAATCTGCGCGCGTACAACGCGCGAAACGCCATTACGCCTCGTGGCGCTCGCGGTACATGCCCAGCGGGCCCGCATCCGCGTACGCCTGAGCATCGTTGTAACGGTACAGGCGCGGCGGGCGGTGACGGGTGCCCTCCACGCGGCGGCCGGTGTCAATAATCGACTTCGATGCCGCAATCTGGCGGCGGAAGTTCGCCGGATCCAGGGTGCGACCCAGAATCGCCTCGTACACCTCACGCAGCTGCGCCAGGGTGAACTCCTCACCCAAGAAAGAGTGCGCAATACGCGAGTACTCGACCTTGTTCTGTAGGCGGTAGAGCGCGTACTCAATGATTTCGTTGTGGTCGAAGGCGAGCTCGGGCAGCTCATCCACCGGGAACCAGCGGATGTTCTCGTGCACGCGGGTGTTCGCGACCTCGGTGGCGGGAATCGAAGCCCAGTACACCACGGACACCACGCGCTCGTGATCGGCGGCGGGGGTGGGAACCGGGGCGCCGCTCAGGCGGGCGGCGCGCGCCTCGGGGGTGCGCAGAACGTCACCGAATGCGTAGAGCTGCTCCAGGTAGCCGGGCTCCAGGTTGGTGGCACGCTTCAGGGTAAAGCCGGCCGCCTCCTCCAGGGAGAGGGTCGGCTTGAGGGGGCCGCCGGGAAGTGCCCACTGGTCCTTGTAGGGCTCGCGGAGGCGGCGAACCAGCGGTAGCCACAGGGTCGGGTGGGTCTCGTTCTCCTTGGGGCGCAGGGCTAGGATAACGGTTGAAACGGCGAGGGATACGGAAGAGTGGTCCACGTCGTTGTGCTCTTCAACGGCGACTGCGCCGGGAAGAGGCTCAGATGCGATGCTCATTCAGGCCTCCTGTGCGAATGGGTATCGATAGGTGTGCATACTCTACTCATTTTAAGGGGTTAATAGGGTAAAAATGCACGCAAGGTGCCTAGTACCCAGAAAACGTGCATCATCTGTACTGTGTCAAGGGGAAAAAGTTTAGGTGTGGCGCACGCGAAAGCGCCCCTCCTGCCTGTCCACAAGAACAGTACGGAGGGGCGCTCCAGCGTCTACTTATGCAACGTCTAACTATGTAATTTTAGGGTGCATACCAGCGGTGCAGACTAGTCAATCTGCAGCTCGCCCATAGCATCCCAGCCCTCGCCGTCAACCAGGCGAGAAACAATCTTCGGGGTTGCGGTCAGCATGGGGCGCATGTCCTTCAGAGCCTGCTGGAAGTGGTCAGAGTTTACATGCGGGCCAGCGGCGTCATCGTTGAAAGCCTCGAGCAGAACGAACTCGTTCGGGTCTTCGATGCTGCGGGACCACTCGAAGAACTTGTTGCCTTCCTCGGCGCGGGTTGCCTCGGTGAAGGCGCGGGTCTTCTCAATCCACTGGTCAGCGTATTCGGGCTTGACGGGGAACTTCACGGCAATAAAAATCATGGGAACTCCTTGGTTGGGGTGATGACGTATCACTTCAGTTTAAACCCTCGGTGCCTGTCGGTACCCGGGTTTTCATCGGGGTAGTCGCACATGCGGGGGTCGTTAATTGGCAATCACTGCGGCCTTGAGCACCTGCAGTGCGCGTTCCAGTGCGGCGCGGTCGGATTTGAGCATGTCGGCGGTCTGCGGGTTGGCGGAGCCGCCCCCGAAGGCCGCGTTGTAGTACATTCCGTCACCCAGAAGTAGCACGGCGCGGGCGATGCGTTCGTCGCCGAGCTCGGCAAGAATGAGCGAGTGCCACCCCTCCTGTACACGGGCTAGGGTTTGCTGGGCGAGCTCATTATTGTTCTGAGCCAGGCGGCTGAGGGCAATGAGGGCACGGTCGAACGGGGTGTTATCCGGCGTGGAGGAATTGATGTAGTAGGCGCTTGCCCCCTCGGGTGCATGCTCCATCGCCGCGAAGTCCTCTTCGGCCAGGGTGAGGGTGCGTTCTGCGAGCGCCTCAAGGAGTGCCTTCTTGGATGAGAAGTGGTAGAGTAGCCCGCCCTTGGAGACCTTGGCGGCGGTGGCGACGGCGTCGAGGGTTGCGGCGCGTTCTCCCGAGCGAATCAGTAGGTCGACGTAGGTGTCGAGGATGTGTTCGCGGGAGTTGTTGGCGCGCTGTTTGCGGTGGTTGGGGGTGGTCATGGGTACCAGTCTAACCGCTTGAAACTATACCGTCCAGTTGGTATAGTTAATCTTCGTTTATGGACCCGCCCGGACCCCTAAAACCTCCGGGTAAGCCCCGAAAACCTCACTAAAATACCTAGTCCAAAAGACATACCGAGCTGATGCCGCGCCCGCGTCCGCCACATCAGCCGACACTTTATAGACGCACGAAACACTTCATGACGAATCACAATCCGCACACCACGGCTCTGCCCATTCACGCCCCCGACCAGAAGACCAAGCGCTGGGCGGCACTCGGCGTGCTCATGCTCCCGGTGCTCCTGGTCTCCATCGACAACACGGTGCTTGCCTTCGCGGTGCCCGCAATCGCTAAGGCGCTGAGCCCCTCCTCCGCGGAGCAGCTGTGGATCGTTGATGCCTACCCGCTGGTGCTCTCCGCCCTGCTCGTGCCCATGGGCGCTATCGGTGACCGCATCGGCCGCCGTAAGCTGCTGCTCATCGGTTCGACCGGCTTCGCGGCGATTTCTGCGCTCGCGGCGTTCGCGCCCTCCGCACTGATGCTCGTGGTTGCCCGTGCCCTGCTCGGTATTTTCGGTGCGATGCTCATGCCGGCAACCCTGTCGATTATTCGCAATATCTTTGTGGACGCGACCGAGCGCCGCATCGCTATTGCCGTGTGGGCTTCGGGCTTCTCCGCCGGTGCGGCGCTGGGCCCGATTGTGGGTGGCTTCCTGCTGGAGCACTTCGACTGGGGTTCGGTGTTCCTGCTCGCTGTGCCGATTCTGATTCCTCTGCTGATTCTTGCCCCGATTATGGTGCCCGAGTCTAAGGACCCGAATCCCAGCCCGGTGGATCCGCTGAGCATCTTGCTGATCATGGTCGGCATGACCGGTATTACCTTCGGTCTGACTCACACCTCCGAAACCGGTTTCGATGCGGTGGCTATTAGCACCATCCTTGCCGGTCTGTGCTTCATCGTTCTGTTTGTGCTGCGTCAGCTCAACCGCGAGAAGAACGACATTCAGCCCATGCTGGATGTGCGCCTCTTCCGCAACACCGTGTTTACCGGCGCGATTACCGCGAACCTCATCTCCATGACGGTGGACGTTGGCTTTATCTACTTCGCCTCCCAGCACCTGCAGTTGGTCTCCGGCCTGCCGCCCATGTACGCCGGTATGCTGCTGATCCCCGGTACCCTGGCGACTATTATTGCCGGTCTGGTGATTGCGCGCGTGGCGGTGCACTTCCACCCGGCGCAGGTGGTGTCCTTCGGTTTGGCGCTCAACGCTGCCGCGTTTGCGGTGCTCGCCTTCCTGGGTGCGCACAGCGACGTGGTTATTATCCTCATCTTCATCGTGCTCGGTACCGGTATCGGTATTGCTCAGACCATTTCGAACGACCTGATGCTCTCCAGCGTTCCGCCGCGTAAGGCTGGTGCGGCATCCGCGATCTCGGAGACCTCCTACGAGACGGGTGCGGTGCTCGGTGCCGTCATCATCGGTGGCATGCTCACCGCCGTCTACCGTGCGAACGTGGTCGTGCCCGCCGGTCTGGATGAGACTCTCGCCGATAACGCCCACGAAACCCTCGGCGGTGCCGTGACGGTCGCAAGCCAGGTGGGTGGCGAGCAGGCAAATCAGCTGCTCTCCTCCGCATTTGCTGCCTTCGACTCCGGCGTGGTGCTGAGCTCCGCGTTCAGCGCCGTGCTCATGGGTGTTATGGCTGTTATCAGTTACCTCATGATCCGCAAGGCTCCTCGCGAAATGAAGCCCGCAGAACACTAAACGCAGAACACTAATATCGCCCCCGTTCGTCATGGGTCCGCCGCCCGCCCCGGCATTCTTCGGAAGCCGGCGCGGGCGGCGTTGCGTTACCCGGAGGTGCCGCCCCGGGGGCGCCGCGCGAACCGCCGACCAGTCATGCGGATTTTCCAGCCCGCGCACAGCCGGTCACAGGTGCGGGTGGTACGGTAGAATCCGGAAGATATTGCACCCGAGGCAACGCCCGGGCCGCGTGCGCGCGGAACCCGGGGCGACCGAAACCCCGGTACACGCGTTCAACGAGAAAGGCCGGAATGGGACTCAAAGACTGGATTGCACCCTTCATCACCCTGCTGATCGGTGCCAGCACCATCTTCATCTCCTATAAGAACTATCAGGCGCAGGCGGCGGCAAAGCCCTCCGAGCTGGCGCGACTGGAACTGTGGAGCAAGCTCCTCACCGAAGCCGGCATGGAAATTAGCGCCCTGCCGCCCGCCGATGAGCTGACCTCCGATCAGCGCGTCGTCCTGGAGAATTACCGGGTCTTCCTCAAGCGCGCCTCCCTCGAATCGAAGCTGCGTAAGGTCGGCATCGACAGCAACCGTATCTTCAGCCTGCTCATGAAGCGTGCGCACTCCTCCGTGAAACCCACGCCCATCCCTATTGGTGACTCGGTACGCTACTACCGACTGATTCTGCGTGGCCTGCTGTACATCTGGGCGCCGCTCGCCGTGGTGTTCATCGGTGTGCCCATCATCGTGGTCACCATCGTCTACCTGATTGGCCTGTTCACGAACCACCGCGGCAATCTGTCTGACTTTGCACTCTCCCCGCTCGCCGTGGTGCTCCTGATTGTTGGTGCGGTTGCCGTCGGTTCCCTCGTGTACCTGCAGAACCGCATTATCTCCGCCATTATCGCGAACAACGTGTACTTCTATTTCTGGGATATTTACGGCTCCAAGAAGGGCGCCCGCGACTCCAAGGACGCCTACAGCGAGCGCCTGGCGGCTAAAACCTACGCCGACCAGCTGTTCCTCGGTCAGCAGGAGTTCGCCCACCAGTTCCGCGAAAATATGTACATGGCGGGTATCCAGGAGATCGACGAGTACCCGCGCGTGCTCAGTGATAGCGTGATGCTGCCGCGTAACTACCGGGTTGTTGAAACTACCGAGGGTGAGGACCGCATCGACCGCTTCGTGAACTGGGTGCGTTCCAAGATTGGCTTCGAGCGTCTGGAACCGCGCATCATTTACACGCTCGAACATAAGGACGCGCACAAGGATGGGCAGAAAGACTCCGCGCACGGTGAGCCGGTAGCTACTGAGCAGGGTGTTTCTGGGCAGCCCGTAGAGACTCCGGCTCAGGGTAAGCAGGAGGATGTGCAGAAGGCTCCGGAGGCGCCTATCTCGGAGGAGCCCATCGTTGCGGAGGTGCCCGTTGAAGCGCCTGCCGAGGATCCGGCTGATGCACCCACCGAGCCCGTCACCGGAAGTGCCACCGAACCCTCCGCCGCAGCAGTTGCCGTATCCGGGGCAGACGACCCCACGGAGGCGTTCACCCGCATCCCGCACGATGCCGCCAGTGAGGAACCCGGCGCTGAGAAGCCCAAAAACTAAATAGCCGCCCGGAACACAGAAAAACCCCGGGGCACAGAAAATCCCCGCAGTGCCGGAATCCGGGCATGAGAAAAGGGTCGCAGCCTACGAGTTCGCCGTTGAACCGTAAGCATACGACCCTTTTCTTTATTCTCTTCGGGGGCGCGCGAAATCGGAGGTACCGCGCGTTCCAGAAGAGCCTATCGATGCGCTCGTCGTGCATCGTACCGGCCATCTCGCCGGGTAGCCGGCGGGCGCATCACGTCTTTCGAGCCGTCCGCTACCGCGGACGGGGGATCCGCTCCCCGGGTGAGTCCTACCCTTTCTCACCCGGGGGCGCATCGAGGGACGTTCACGGTGTCATGAACCATCCCACCGGAACCCCACACTCAACACAGGAGTTCCGGGACCTTGACGGTATGCGTGCCTACCGAGGCGTGGGGGGCGTCCTCGCGAGCGATAACAACCTTGACCGCGTTGTGCTCGGTCGCGTGCCCGAAGACGTCGTAGGCCTCCTCGAACTGGTCGAAGGAGAAATGGTGCGTCGCCATGGCCTTGGCGTTCAGGCGGCCGGAGCGAACCATGTTCAGCAGGTTGCCCACGGTGTTGCAGTTGACCAGGCCCATGTTGATGTTCACGTTAGAAATCCACATGGTGTTCAGCGGCAGCTCAACGGGCTTGCCGTGCACGCCGGCGTTCGCGATGTTGCCGTAGGGGCGAACAATCTTGGTGCAGGTCTCGAAGGTCTGCGGAACGCCCACGGCCTCGATAGCGACGTCTACGCCCAGGCCGTCGGGGGAGAGGGCCTTAATCTTCTCGATGAAGTCCGGGTCGGCCGCGTTGACCTTATCGGTGGCACCCAGCTCCAGGGCCTTGTCCATGCGGTTCTCGTCGAAGTCGACGGTGATGACGCGACCGGCACCGCAGAGGTTAGCGGTCATAATCGCGCCCAGGCCCACCGGGCCCGCACCAATCACGGCGACGGTATCGCCGGGCTTGGTGTTGCCGTTGAGAATACCCATCTCAAATCCGGTGGGTAGCGCGTCGGTGAGGAAGAGGACGTCCTCGTCGCTCAGACCCTCCGGAACCAGGTGGACCGAGGTCTCTGCGTAGGGAACACGCACGTACTCGGCCTGCGTACCGTCAATCATGTAGCCGAAAATCCAGCCGACGCCGCCGACGGTCTGGCAGTGCGAGGGGCGGTTGGCCTTGCAGTACGAGCACTTGCCGCAGCTGGTCACGGCCGGAATGATGATGCGGTCGCCGACCTTCAGGTCAGTCACCGCGGAGCCCACCTCGGTGATGGTGCCGACAGCCTCGTGGCCGAGGATGCGCCCGTGCTCCACCTCGGGGCAGTCACCCTTGAGGATGTGCAGGTCGGTACCGCAGATGGTGGTGGTGTCCACGCGTGCGATGACGTCCGTGGGCTCGAGGATGGTGGGGTTCGGCACTTCTTCCCAGGCACCCTTCTGGTCGGGGCCGTGGTAAACATACGCTTTCATGCTGACTCCTCCGTTGAAGTTCATGTAAGGGGTAGCGATGACGTTATCACTGCCGATATCAACCTATAAGAAGTGTTTGATAGGTTGTACTTTCATTAAACAGGGAGTGTTAAATTAAGCGTCTATATTACACGGAGTGTTCTCTTTGGTTCTTAAGGCTTAAGCATGGGGCCTCTTGAAGGCTTAAGCCGCTGCCTCCGAGCTCTGCTTGAGCTGTGCGCGCGCTCGAGAACGAACCGCCGTAACGGCCCAGACCAGCACGAAAGCCGCCACCATCGACAGCACAATCGTGCCACCGGTCGGCAGGTTAAACGCCCAGGACAGGTATAGGCCGACAATCGAGCAGATACCGCCGAACACCGGCGAGAACACCATCATCGACCCCAGTCGGCGGCACGCCAGGCGCGCTGCCGACGCGGGAATCACCAGAAGCGCCAGCACCAGCACATTACCGAGGGTCTGTAGGCCCAGCACCACGGAAATGGTCACCAGAACGTACAGCACAATGTCCAGGGCGAGCACCGGCAGGCCCATCGCGCGGGCACTCTCGCGGTCCAGGCTGACCGTCACAATCTGCCGGTGGAACAGCCACAGCACCAGCAGAATCACGGCGCCCATGATTGCGGCGTTGGTGATGTCCTCATTCGAAACACCCACAATCGAGCCGAACAAGAAATCCTGCACCGACCCCGAATAGCCCGGCGCCAAGGAAATAATCACAATGCCCAGCGCAAAAGAGGCGGCGAAGAAAATGCCGATGACCGAATCCTCGCGCAGCCGCTGATTCTGGCTGAAAATAGCCACCAGAATAGCCGTTACCACGCCCGCGGTCAGGCCGCCCACCATCAGGTTGCCGCCCAGCACGAATGCCACCGCAAGGCCCGGGAACACCGAGTGCGCCACCGCATCGCCGATGAAGACCATGCCGCGCATCATCACGTGGCAACCCACCACACCCGTCACCACCGAGGCCAGCAGCACCGCAGCCAGGGCGCGCGGAAGGAACGCCAGGGACGGGTTGAACAGATCGGCCAGAAAATCGAGAGGAGTAATCAACGGGAACCCCCGGTAGAAGTAGCAGTGTCAGCGTGGGCGGGGGAAGAAGCGCAGAAATCCGGCAGTTCGTGGCCGTACTCATCCAACGCACCACCGGCACAGGTGAAGCCCGTGCGGGCGTGGCCCTGCGCCTCCTCAATGTCGTGGCCGTGCAGCCACGTGTGCAGCTGTTCCAGGCTGAAGGAGGCCGCCGGGCCGTCCAGGTGAATATTGCCGCGCACGCCGCACAGACGCGAACAGGATTCGCGCGCCGCCAGCATGTCGTGCGTGGACATCAGAATCGTGATGCCCTCGTCCGCCAGCTCGCGGTACAGGCGGGTCAGCGTGGTCTGGGTGGGTGCATCCACGCCCGTGAACGGCTCGTCCAGCAGCAGCAGGGAGGGGCCGGCCGCCAGGGCGCGCGCCAAAAGAACCCTCTGGCGCTGACCACCGGAAAGCTCCGCAATGGAAGCATCCTGCAGGTGCAGAACATCGGTACGCTCCATCGCCGAAAAGACCTGCACCCAATCCTTCTTCGCCGGGCGGCGGAAGAACCCAATCTCACGCACGCGGCCGGTCATCACCGTATCCTTGACGGTCAGCGGAAAATCCCACTGGAACTGGTGCTTCTGCGGCACGTAACCGATGTGCGCACGCGCCGCGCGGGGCGACTCACCCAGCACCCGAACCTGACCGGACGCCGGGCGAATCAGGCCCAAAATGGTGCGCAGCAGCGTGGTCTTACCGGCACCGTTGGCGCCAATCAGACCCGCAAACTCGCCGCGCTCCAGGGTCAGGGACAGATCCTTGAGGATGGAACGGCGCGCGTAGCCGGCGTACAGGTTTGAAATTTCAAGGACGGGCTCAGTGCTCGCTGTTACCGACGCGCTCACGAACGGTCACCGCGCACTTCATCCAGTGCCTCACGCTGAGCGGAGGAGCGGCGGCGGCGGGAGGCGATGAACGCGCCCACGCCCACCACGACCACGATGCCAGCGACAATAGGACTCCAGGAAATCGTGAACTCGGCACGGAAACCGCTCTGGTCGCTCGCTGCGGCGGCAGAGGAAGAACCGGACGCCTGAGTACCGGATGCCTGAGAAGCAGAAGAAGCCGAGTTCGAGGAACCGCGCGCCTGCGCCTCCATCGCGTATAGGGTATCGGCGCTCGCGGAGTCACCCACCGCAAACTTCAGGTAGCGGGTATCGGACACGGTCGAACCGTCAGAGAGCTCGGCGCTCGCGGTGACCTTCAGCAGGTACTCGCCCGGGGCGGTGAATACCCAGTTCGCGTGGGTGTGAGTGTTCTTCTCAACCCACAGCTTCTGCGGCTCACTCTTGGTCGAGGACCACAGCACCTGCGGCGCCGAGAAGTTGCCGTTCTCCAGGTACAGGCTGAACGTGCCGGGGCCGCTCACCTGCTCCAGGGTCAGGTTCACGCCGCGATTCAGCTTGGACACCAGCTGCGGATCCTGAGTGTTCCAACCCGGCCAGATGACGCCCTTGGTTTCGGTCTGCGGAATCACGTACACCTTAGAACCGGCGGGTGCGCCCACGAAGGAGTAGCGCGGGTCGTTCGGCACCTCCAGGATGGCCTTATCGCTGCCGCGGTAGATGACCTCGTCCAGGCTGCGCCAGACGGGGGTTTCGCCGTGGTCGTCGTGGAGCATGAGCTCAAACTTACCGTTGTTGAAACGAGGACCCATGTCCACGTGGCCGGCGGAGATTTCGGTGCGGCCGGATGCGACCGGCTGCTCCGCAGACAGGGTCTGGGTGAGGGCGCGCTCGCCGCGGCTGAGGTTGCTGTCGCTCGGCTGAGTCGAGGCGCTCTCAGCGGTTGCCGGGGTGGTCTCCGCGTGTGCCACACCCAGGGGCGCGAGCATGAGGCTGGCACCCAGAGCCAGGGCGGGCAGGGCGCGGCTACGTGAGGAGCGGGAGGGGGTGGTTGAGTTCATCATGAGGACTTCCTTGGATCATGACCGAAACGGTGTGTGAAAGATTATCTATATGCTTATATGGATATATAAGCTTGTGGGTAGCTTAAAACCGGGTTACGAGGTGCTCGCCTCCGAGCAGCTGGCACCCGAAGAGTCGCCGCCGGAACTAGCCCCCGAGCACAGCGCAATCGTGTGAGCATTCGCCAGCATCATCTGCGCGTAGTGGGGGGCCTGCGCATCCAGGGTGTCCGAATAGAGCACCCCGGTACGCACCTGCGCCTCCCGAGCCAGCTCCGTGAGAACCGGCGAACGCATCGCCGTGGACTTATCCAGGTAAATCGCCGGCACCTTCAAATCCTCGACCGTGCGACGCAGGCGCTGACGCTGCTGAATACTCGGCTCGCCGCTGGCGCTGGCACTCACAAAACCTGCAATGTGCAGCCCGTAGGTGCTCGCCAGGTAGCGGTAGCCGTCGTGCGTGGTGACTAGGTTGCGCGCCGCCTCCGGCAGGGCCCCGTACACCTGGCGCAGCTGAGCGTCCAGGGCATCGAGCTCCTTGACGACCTGCTCGGTGCGGGTCGCATACTCGCTCGCACCCTCCGGGTCGGCGGAGGTGAGTGCGTCACGAATGACCTGCACGCTCGCCTTCGCGTTCGGCACCGAATGCCAAATGTGCGGGTCAATTTCGCCGTGCACGTGCTTGCCCAGAACGGCCTGGGCCAGCAGGTACACCTGACCGCGATGCTCCGAAGCACCCGAACGCAGGAAACGGTAGCTACCGCCGGCGGGCACCTCCTGCAGGGTGCGGGAGGGGACCGCGACCACGGTGCGGTTCAGCTCGTACTCGACGGCACCCTGGGAGGAATCCGCGCGGAGCACGAGCCTGCCGTCGCCGGTGCGCGCCGTAATATCGGCGTGACCTGCGGAAAGAACCTTAACCTCGGCGGCGGGTACGTTCTGTTCCTTCGCCAGACGGTCCACCAGCTGTTGCGGGTCGCGACCGACCGCGCAGTACAGGGTGCCGCGCGAAGAATGCACGGACTCCGGGGCCTTGACCGCGGTGGCGCTCAGCTCAATCGCGTACTCGCCGGCATCGCTAAACGCCCACGACAGGTGCGTATGCGCCTGCAGGGGTAGCTCCAGCGAACCCATATCGCCGGTACGGATCGCGGTGTCCCCCTCGCGGGTGAGGTTCACGCCGCGCGCATGCGAATCGCACAGCATCTCCACCGCGCCGAAGGTCTGCGTAATGAACGCCGCCAGCTGCGCATTCGAGGAATCGGTGGCGGTGCGCGCCCGCACGCTCTGCACCTCAAAACGCATGCCGGCCTCCGAAGAGTCGGCGGGGGCGGACTCGTTCTGCCCGCCCTCCTCAACGCGCAAACCCAGCCAGATGGAGTCCAGGGAGGCATCCTCAACAATGGCTTCCAGCTTGCCGCCGTACTGCTCGATCTTCTCCGCAACCGCCACGGCCACGACCCCGGCGGGCAGGTTCGCCTCAACCATCTTGGTGAGCTTGCGCTGCTCCAGCAGCAGGCCGTTCGTCAGGGCGCAGCGGGCGTAGGCGACATCGCGGATATCGCGCAGGCTCGGCTCATACGAGTGCGGGTCGGCACCGGCAGGCACGAGGGAGTGCACGCTGGCGCGGTCGCCGGCAATCTGCTGCGCCAAATCCGCCAGAATCGGGGTCGTGGCGACCACGTGCATCCGGTCGGAGGAGGCATTGACGGTGCTGGCGCATCCGCTCAGTGCGAGGGCACCTGCACCGGCACCCGCCGCGGCACGGGAGGCGAGGGTGAGGGCGGCGCGTCGCGTATAGGCGTGCGAACCCTCGCCGGCGGTATGTCCGCTATGCGGTGCCACCGCGGCGTCCCTTCCGGCGTGCCGAACGCAGAATCATGGCACCGAGTGCCAGCGCCAGAATGGAGGTGCTGACCATGAACGGGTCGATGACCACACCGGTGTTCGGCAGCTTACCTGCCGCGGCTGCCTTCTGTGCGTTCGCGAGTTCCTGGCTGGTCAGGGCGCAATCCTCACCGGAGGCGGTCTTACCGACGATGCGCACCTTGGATCCGTCGGGCTTGGTGACGATGCCGGTGGCTTCGTCGACGGTGCCGTTGACGGGGTTCTTTGCGGTGCTCTTCTCGCTGCCGTTGTTGGCGCCGTTAGCGCCGTTAGCGTTGCCGCCGTCCTGCTTGGTGCCTGCCGCGCCCTGCGCGTTGTTGCTTGCCGGGGCGTTATCGGGGTTGCCGACGGTGAAGTGCAGAACCGATTCGCTGCTGACCTGCTGGCCGTTCTTCAGGCGTGCCGTCCAGCCGATGGTCACGGTGTAGCGACCCTCGGCGGTGAACACCCAGTTGCTGTGCTGGTGGGTGTTTGCGGGCACCTGGAAGGAGCCGCCGCTACGCGAATCGAAAACCTTCTGACCGGCGGAACCGAAGTTGCCGGAGAGGAAGGTGGATAGGGTGCCGGGACCCTCAAAGCCGTTGAGGGTCATGGTGACGGGGCCGTCGAGCTGCTTGAGCAGTTCAGGGTCCTGGGTGCTCCAGCCGAGCCAGGGTACGCCCTGCTGCTGGGTTGCGCCGATCATGTGCACGGGGGTGCCCGCCGGGGCGATGTCTTCCATGCCCGCGGGCAGGTTGAGCTTCGCGGCGTCGTTGAGTACGAACTCGAGGGCGCCGGGGGAGACGTGGCGGGCGGGGCTGGTGCGGTCGTCCTTCACGCTGCTGGTGAGGTTGCCGCCGTTAAGCACGGGGCCCACGTCGAAGTGGCCGTGGGTGACTTCTTCACGGCCGCTGTGCTCGGCAGCGTTAACCACGGCGAGCGTGGGGATGCTGGTCGGTGCCTGGGCTGCCTGGTTGCTCTGCTTGCTGTCCTTCTGAGCGTCCTTGGCGTCTTCGGCGGGAACCTCGGTGGCGATGCACTGCTGGTTCAGGCTGCCGGGCAGACCGGAGGAGAGAATACCGCCGCCGCTGTTGCCACTATTGCCGGGTGCGGTGACGTTCTGGGCGTTGGAGCCCTTCACGCTGCGGGAGTTGCCGTTATTGCCACCGCCCTTGTTTTCGTCCTTGTCAGAGCCGCTATTGGCGGTGTTGTCGGTGCCGCTGATAGCGGTCACGCCGGATCCACCCTGGGCCGCCTGCTCACCGTTCGCCGCTGCCTTCGCACCGTTCGGGTCGGTCACCTGCGCGGCGTTCTGGCCGTTCACGGATCCATCCACGCGGCGAATACCGGTGGATGCGCTCGCCTCCGCAGAAGCACTGGCCTCAGCGCTCACGGAAGTAGATGCGCTGGGGCTGCCGGTGGCGCTCTCGGTTGCGGTGGAGGTCGCCTCGGGGGTAGTAGTTGCTTCGCTGGTCGCCTCGCTGGTGGCGTCCTTGGTTGCTTCCTTCGCGGCGTTCTGCGCGTTCAGGAGCTTGAAGCCGTCCTCGGCGTTAGTACCCACGGCGATGGTGTAGGTCGCCTCGGAGCTGACCGGGGTGCCGTCGGCAAGGGCTGCGGTGGCGCGGAAGGTCAGCTGGTAGATGCCGGCGCGGGTGAACGCCCAGCTGAGGTGCTCGTGACCGCCGGCGGTGATGGTGTGCGGTGCGAGCTGGTCGTTGGTGCTGAAGACGCGCGGGTTGTCGCGGCCGGATTCGGTGAAGACTTCGGCGCGGCCGCCTTCGGGTACGCTGCTGCGCACGAGTTCAAGGTTGATGGTGTCGCCCTTGAGAGCGCCGGGGCGGATTCCTTCCGCGCCGAGGCCGGGGTAGAGCAGGCCGCGGGTGCGGGTGGAGGGAATGTAGAAGATGTCGGTGCCTTCGGGGGTGATGTAGTCGTAGCCTGCTACGACCTTGGTGCGCGCGTCCTCGACGTCGGGCAGGTGGAAGACGGTACGGGCGGGGTTGAATCGTCCCTGCTGGCCGGGGGCGGTGTCTGCGAGGGTGCCGAGGGTGAACTGGTTGCCGTCGAGGAAGGCGTTGAGCATTTCGGTGTGTACGCCCGCGATGACGTAGTCACCTTCGTAGCTGACGTAGGCGCGCGACTCGGTGCCTGCCTGGGTGCCGGTCTGGTTTTCCTGCGCCTGGTTTTCCTGTGCCTGTGCGGCGGTGAAGGTGCCGACCTGGGGGAGGGCGAGGGGTGCCCCGAGCGCGAGGGTGCATCCGAGGGTGGTTGCGCTGAGTAGGCTCAGGGGTTTGGTGCGTCCTTGCATGGTGGCTCCTTGGATGACTGCTCGTTGGCTGGCGCGCTACCCGATGTTTTCGGGGCTTGCCCGGTGCTGGGTCCGGCGGCCTGTTGCCGGTTTCCCTCTTGGGTTCGGGGTGCGCTCTGCCGTGTTTTTCTCTTTGTGGATGTACGTGGTGTGCGTTTTTGGGCGCGCCTCGGCGCACACGTGTTTCTGAGAATCACTATACTCACTTAGGTTCTAAATGACAATTATTTGCAAAAGAGCTACCCTAGGAAATAGAAAAATGAGAAAGGTTGTCATGAGCTCTCAGAAGCAGACCCAACGACGGGTCACCACACACACCCCCGCACTCTTCATCCCCGGCGGCAAGCCCGCCCTCCGCCGCGCAGCCGCGTTCCTCTCCGCCGCAGCGCTGCTCGCGCTCGCCGGCGCCGCCCCCTCCATCCCCGCCGCAGCAGGCCCCGACGACGGCAAAATCGTCACCACCAAGGGCCACGTTGACGCCCCCAAGGCATACTGGGACGAGCAGAACGGCACCTTCGTCCTCATGAACGAGGCGAACCCCTACAAGACCGGCGCAGACACCTACGAACTGGACAAGACCGTCAACTGGGTCGGCAAGGGCTACAGCACCAGGGACGGCAAGTCGCAGTACACCATGACCCTGGGCGAATCGCCCTCCCTGGCATTCCTCGGCGAACCCGGCCAGACCCTCTACATGGCACCGCACCTGACCTACGGCAACCAGGACCCCATCTGGGCTGGCCTGGGCGCATCCACGAAGGTGCCCACCGAGCGTTTCCGTGACGGCGTGTTCGCTACCGACATTCTCTCCGTTGAGGGCCCCGGCCGCATGGAGCTCTTCCGCTACAACCCGGACGACGCCCCCGCTGACGTGTACCGCATGCTCTCCAGCAGCTCGATCGGCTGGCACTCCTGGCTGCTCGACAAGGGTAGCCACACCCACAACACCACGACCTTCACCCGCCCCGGCCGCTACGTGGTCACCTACCGCACCGTGGCGCGCTCCACCGACGGCCGCATCATCAGCTCCAAGCCGTCGAAGCTGGTCTGGCAGGTGGGCGGCATGCAGCCCGTGCTCGGTGACGGCACCCCCACCGCCGTGCCCACGGTCGACCGCTACAACGCGGCACCCGTCGGTGACCTGGACGCCGCAAAGTACGTGCTGTCCGTGGCACCGCACCGCCTGGACGCCGACCCGGCTAAGAACAAGGATGCCGACGACAAGCTCAGCGACATCACCTTCACTGCCGCGAACAAGAACCTCAAGGGCACCCTGACCCTGTACAACAACGGCTACTTCCTGACCGATCTGCCGGTCGTGAACGGTACCGCCACCTGGTCTGAAATGCTCGGTAGCGAGGGTTCCCAGCTGCAGGCGGTCTTCACCCCCGACACCTCCGACGAGAACAGCGCGGAGGCGTCCCGCTGGATCTCGCACAAGCTCACCTACGAGCCTGGCCGCGCCGAGAGCGTGTACAGCGACGACGGTAATGGCTCCTGGCCCGAAGAAATCCCGGATCAGGCGAACACCGTACTCAGCACCCAGCAGTACACGCCGACCAGCATGGACTACGACGTGACCGTCACCCCGAACGGCAACGGCTTCAGCACCGTTGAGGTCCGCTTCAAGGACCCGAAGGTGCGCGGCTTCATGCGCGGTGGCTTCTACGCCCAGGATGACCCGGTCTACCCGTACCTCGACCTGGAAGGCTCCGTCGAGGATGGTGTGGCACGCTTTACCTTCCGTGACGAGTCGTTCTACAAGGGCACGGCTCTGCGCGTGAAGATGCTGACCCACCCGGATATGAACGCTTCCGCCTCCACCACTGAGGTTGCGGCGAACTACGAGCCGGGCACCAAGTACACTGCGCACGGTGCGCTGGCACCGGATAGCGCACCCATTAGTGATGCGCCGAAGCCTGCTCCGGTGGATCCGTCGCCGAGCGCTGAGCCTACCGTTGCGCCCTCTGCCGAGCCTTCTGCTGAGCCGAGCGAGGCTCCCAGCGAGGCGCCGACCGCTGAGCCGAGCACGGCTCCCACGACCTCGCCGAGTGAGGTTCCGACCGTGCCTGCGGTGCCGACCGCCTCCGCAGAACCGAGCGTGCCTGCTCCGGCGCCCTCCACTCCGGCACCGAGTAGCCCCGCGCCCGCAAACCCGGAGCCGTCCAGCCCCGCGCCCTCTGCTCAGCCGTCCACTCCCGGAACCCCGGGTCACCAGTGCGTGCCCGGCCAGATTGACGGCCGCGCCAAGATTTCGAAGGGCCACCTGGACATTCAGGCAACCCTGAAGGACCGCCAGCTGTCCGTGGGTCTGCGCGACGACAGCGGCATCATTGACGCTGATTCGACCGTGCGCCCGCTCGATTCGGTCGTGTGGACGGTCAGCGAGAACGCCCGCCGTGTGCGCACCGAACGTATGGCTGATGAGAAGCTGAACTTCATGGGCCCGGTCGGCACCGCCTTCTACGGCCTGCCGCAGACCCAGCAGAGCGGCCTGCCCTGGCCCGGCTACAACACGCAGGACATCGACTACTCGCAGCTGCGCGGTCCGGTGCGCCTGCACGTAGTGCCGAAGGTCATGCCTGAGGGTGCGCGCTTCGGCATGTTCACTGAGTCGCTGAACGGTGCGGATGTGCTGCTGGATTCGACGACCGGCAAGACCACGATCGACATTGATTACGCGACGCACGCGCACGCGAACTGGGTGTTCTCTGAGCCCGGCCAGTACATGTTTGACGTGCACTATTCTGCGACCCTGGCTGATGGTACTGAGGTGAACAGCCCGGTGCAGCAGCTTGCGGTTGCTGTGGGTAAGAAGGCGTCGGATGCGTGCTCGTTTGAGACTGCCGTGCCGAAGGACCCGAATGCGGCTAAGGACGACTTTAGCGGTGTGCGCCGTGTGGATTCGGCAACTCCGGGCGGTACCGCTGGTGCCAACCAGCCCGGCTCCGCGCAGTCTGGTGCCGCGCAGGGTGGTCAGTCCGGTCAGGCTGGCGCCGCCGGTGGCGTGAACGCGCAGGGCTCCTCTGACGGTTCGGCTGATGGTTCTGCTGGCGGCGTGTACCCGGGTGGTATTTCCGGTGGTGGTACCGGTGGCGGCTCCCTGGGTCAGTCTGGTGTGTCTGCTGCGTCGGGTGGCGCTAGCTCCCAGCAGGGCGGCCTGGCGCGTACTGGTTTTGGTGCGGCGTCTGTGGCTGTGGGCGGTGTGCTGGTGTTGGGTGCGGGTACTGTGATGGTGCTGCGTTCTCGCCGCCGCGCCTCCTAGTGTTCGCTGCGTGAGGACACGCTGATACGGTGAAGCCCCCGCGGCTGAGAGGATGACTCTCGGCCGCGGGGGCGTTCCTGTGTGGTGCTCCAGGATTTATCCGAACGGTCCAGATACATAACGCTCACGGAAGATACGGTTGAGGGGCGCTCGCAGGCACGGCGACTGCCGCACGTGCGAACGCCCCCCATCACACAGAGTCGGTTACTAAACCAGGCGGACCGGTTTACTTATCCATCTCGTAGACCCAACCGCCGGCGTTGCAGTAGCGCTTGCCGTCCTTCTCAGTGATGGAGTAGCCAGGCTCGTGGTTCTCGCACTTCTGGATAACCTCGCGGGCCTCTCGGTTAGACTTCTCAAGGTTCGCGGCACGAATCTGGAAGAAAGCAAACGTAGCAATGTACGCCACCAGAACCAGCACGAGGGCAGTAATCGCCATACCCTTACCCTTGCCGGTGCCATTCTTGACCATGACCAGAGCAATCACTGCGAAAACAATGGTCGGGATGGTTAGGAACGAACCAATGACAAAGATGCCGGTCAGTGCGGAGATGATGCCCAGGACCAGTGCGGTTACTGCCGCCCACTTCTTCTTCGGTGCCTCGGCGGGTGCCTGCTGGGCGAATTGCGGCTGCTGCGGTGCGGTCGGCTGCGGGGTGTTCTCAGACATGAAAGTCCTCATTTCGTATGTGGTTACGAGTTGCATGAATGTGTGCCCTCTAGTGGAGTGGCATATATCTCATAGAATACCGTACACAAGGAAGGTTCTTGGCGAGATGGGAACAAGCTTGTCTATCTACTAAGATGCGGTATCCACTGTTGGAAATTTTTCCTGCATGGGGATGTTGTGGGCGCTTTTTTATATGAGATGGTGTAGTGTTCAAAGTGGTGCGAAGCACTAAAGGTGCGTATTTGATATTCGCGTGTCTAATGCACATCTTCCGGCAATTCATCGACGAAAGAGGATCACCGTGTCTGATCGCGTACTCTCATCGCAGGCAGCCAAGGATGCTATTACTGCTCTGCAGAACATCATCAACGGCGGCCTGCAGAACGAGATTAATAACCTCAACCAGCAGGGTAACCAGCTGAAGGACCCCAACAACTGGGACGGCCCCCTGGCTGAGCGTTTCCGTAATGATACCTGGCCCGGCGTAGAAAACACCCTGCGTAACCTGACTCAGGAACTGACCGACCTGCGTGAGCAGCTCAACCAGATTTCTACCGATATTTTCCAGGCAGGCGGCGGCGCCTAAGCCTCCCCTGGTGAACGCCGTTTACCGCCCCGATCCCCGGTTATGGGGCGGTGTGCGGTAGGCGGCGTTTTCTGTCATTTGGCTTCAACACACGTTACTTCCAGGCATGATGTACGTGCCTGTCTTAACGTGTTTAATCACCCCACTTCCGCACTTAGATACTTTTCAGAGGTTCTATCATGTCTTCCGGCCCGAACCCCCCCTACGCTAACAAAGAGGACGTTGTTTTTAATAATGAGGTCTCCGATAATCTTGCTAAGGCGTGCCGCAAAGTAGCGCAAAACATTGAAAATGCTATGCCTGGGCTCAAGTCCTCTTTGACGACTGCTCTTGAGGACTTTGAAGGACACTATGCGGACGTCACCGCCTCTAATATTGATACTGCAATCAGTGATGGTCGTGATATTGCCACCGTCTTCCGTCAGCTGGCTGGTGTGGTAGACAACCTTAAGGAAGCGGCTCACAGGGAGCAGGCGAACCGCCAGAAGGCTCGTGAATACGAGAGCGAGTGGTTTGGTCTCCACAAGGCGTGGGATGACTTCTGGGGAAATGCTCCGGCTAAGGCAGAGCCGTATATTCCAGATACAACAATTAATACTAAGTCGCTGGGTACTCGGGAGAATACTGAAACTCGTTCGTCGGGTATGGCTGTTTCTTCGGCGCGCCCTTCGACTGTTCGGGACCTCTCTACCACCTTGGGAAATCTCGGCACTGAGTTTGGCTCTGAGCCCGGCAATATTCGTAGCCTCGCTGCTGAATTTGCGGCTAAGTGTCAGTGGGGAACCATTGACGCTGAAAATCTCATCAGCACGTTTGAATCGTGGAATCAATCGAACGCCAACGATAAGACCTGGCTGGGTATTGTAGCCGATACCTTCAAACAGGCCGGCGGCAATGGTGAGATTAGCACCGTCTCGAATGAGACATTGGACAATGCGCTTGCTGCAGTGAATGTCAGTACCGAACGACCTGATTTGGAAGTTCCTGCACCGGCTGTTGTGGGTAAGCCTGCCACCAGCGGTTATGCGAATGATCCCGTGAACGTTGCGACCGGTAACTTCATCGAAGAAGAGACCGATATGGCATTCTCCGGCGTGGTTTCTGCCTGC
>ERZ1674154.4-NODE-4-length-49953-cov-12.755862_pt1 | contig 49953 bp, 34 predicted proteins | sample MGYA00581306_ERZ1674154 | MGnify/ENA primary metagenome ERZ1674154 (study PRJEB41354, sample SAMEA4873325) | human saliva metagenome | biome: human-associated habitat [ENVO:00009003]; feature: mouth environment [ENVO:08000002]; material: saliva material...
GGCTGACATTCGCTCAGTAAGAACTACGGGTCTTTAGCTCAGCTGGTAGAGCGCCACGTTTACACCGTGGATGTCATCGGTTCGATCCCGGTAGGACCCACCGCTAACCCCGGTACCGCACGGTACCGGGGTTTTTGTTTACCCTCAGCGGTTTACCCACCCGGGCCGTATTCCCCCGCGAGTATCCCGATGCGTGCCCCGGCGCATTTCTCCAAGAGTGAGAAGAACAGCTCATCAGGGTATAAAAGTACACTCCACCTGTATATAGCCTGCCCTCAGCGCGTATCCTTATATACATGACTGAAAACAAGAAGGCACAGATTGGTGTTACCGGCCTTGCTGTCATGGGTGCAAACCTCGCCCGCAACCTGGCACGCAACGGCTACACCGTGGCACTGCACAACCGTTCCGCTGAGAAGACCGACGCCCTGCTCGCCGAGCACGGTGCAGAGGGTGACTTCATCCGCACCGAGTCCCTGCAGGAACTCGTCGACTCCCTCGAATCTCCCCGCCGCATCCTGATCATGGTGAAGGCGGGCGCACCCGTCGACTCCGTGATCGAGCAGCTCACCCCCCTGCTGGACGAGGGTGACATCATCATCGACGGCGGCAACTCCCACTTCCCCGACACCATCCGTCGCGAGCACGCCCTGGCTGAAAAGGGCCTGCACTTCGTGGGCGTTGGCGTCTCCGGCGGCGAAGAGGGCGCTCTCTGGGGCCCCTCAATGATGCCCGGCGGCTCCGCAGAGTCCTACAAGCACCTCGGCCCCATGCTCGAGAAGATTGCAGCGAAGGCACCCCAGGACGGTGCACCCTGCTGCGCATGGATTTCCACCGACGGGGCGGGCCACTTCGTGAAGATGGTCCACAACGGCATCGAGTACGCCGACATGCAGGTGATTGGCGAGGCCTACGACCTGCTACGTTCCGTGGCCGGCATTGAACCCGCCGAGCAGGCAGAGATTTTCAAGGCCTGGAACAAGACCGAGCTGAACTCCTACCTGATCGAAATCACCTCCGAGGTGCTCGCACAGGTGGACGCCAAGACCGGCAAGCCTCTGGTCGACGTAATCGTTGACGCCGCCGGCCAGAAGGGTACCGGCCTGTGGACCGCTAAGGCCGGCCTGGACCTCGGTTCCCCCGTCTCCGCCATCGCAGAGTCCGTTTTCGCCCGCGCCCTGTCCTCCGTCGATCGTGAGCAGCGCGAGCAGGCTCAGCGCGAGCTGTCCGCCGGCCTGATTGCCACCACCGGTGTGGGCGCCGGCGACCCCGAGTTCGTTGAGGACGTGCGCCGCGCACTCTTCGCATCCAAGCTCGTGGCCTACGCACAGGGCATGGACCTGCTCACCCGCGCAGGCAAGGAGTACGGCTGGGACCTGAAGCTGGACACCATCGCATCGCTGTGGCGCGCCGGCTGCATCATCCGCGCCGAGCTGCTGGGCGACATCATGGCTGCCTACGCTGACGAGGCCCCCGCGAACATGCTTCTGGCACCCGCCTTCAAGAACCTCATGGAGGAGCTCGTTCCCTCCTGGCGTCGCGTGGTGGCTAAGGCAACCGCACTGGGCATCCCCGTGCCGGTCTTCGCCTCCGCCCTGTCCTACTACGACGGCCTGCGCCGCCACCGCCTGCCCGCCGCCCTGATTCAGGGTCAGCGTGACTTCTTCGGTGCGCACACCTACGGTCGTATCGACGAAGAGGGCGCCTTCCACACCATGTGGAGCGGTGACCGTTCCGAGGTGAACGCAGCGGATATCCACGTTCACTAAGCTCCCGTAGCTGAACGCGAAAGGCCCGCCCCGGCCGGATGAGAATCCGGTCGGGGCGGGCCTTTGCTATGTCTTCTTGATGTCTCGGCTATGCGCCGTTGTTCACGGCGCCGAAGAGCACCGCAGGGAGCCTCCCAACGCGCCGCTACGGGGCGCAGAAAGCGGGGAGGAGCTAAATCCACATCGCCGGGTCAATATACTCCACAGCGTCCACCAGGGGCTTCTTCTTCTCGGGGGTGCGCGGGCGGTGCTTCGCGGGAATACCGGTAATAATCGAATCGGCCGGGTGATCGTTGACGACCACGGCGTTCGCACCAATCGCGCTATCGGAGCCGATCTCCACCGGCCCCAGCACCTTCGCGCCGGCACCAATGGTCACGCGGTCACCAATCGTGGGGTGACGCTTCACCTTTTCGAGGGAACGGCCGCCCAGGGTTACGCCGTGGTAGAGCATCACGTCGTCGCCAATCTCGGCGGTCTCACCAATCACGATACCCATGCCGTGATCGATGAAGAAGCGGCGGCCAATCGTGGCGCCCGGGTGAATCTCCACGCCGGTCAGAAAACGGGCGAACTGCGAGAGCGTACGCGCCAGCGACTTCGTCTCTTCCTTCTGCCAGAGCTTATGCGTGAGGCGGTGCGCCCAGATGGCGTGCATGCCCGAATAGTTCAGAGCGATCTCGACAGCGCCACGGGCAGCGGGGTCGTGCTGGCGGACGTTCTCAATATCTTCACGCAGGCGCGCAATAAAACTCATGGGGTTCCCTTTCCCTCAACGGTCGTGCTCTGTGTGTGCGACCTTTCCAAAGGTACCAACAACGGTGCTCATTCACCTATTCCCGAACTCTGTCGTCGTCATAGTGAGCGCTCTCTTTAACATCTCGGTCACAATTGCGTGCGGAACGTAATATTCGGGCTCGGGCGGGCCCTAAGCGGGGGAGCATCGCGGGGGAACGCAAACGCTCCGCCCCGGTGTGCAACCGGGACGGAGCGTCGAACACTGCGTACTGTTCTAGACGGCGGCCCCACGGGGGCCGAAGACCGGGGCCTATTAGCCGCGGATGTCCTCGTAGAGGGCGGTGGAGATGTAACGCTCACCGAAGTCGGGAACGATAGCCACGATCAGCTTGTCCTTGTTCTCGGACTTCTTGGCCTCTTCCAGAGCTGCCCAGACGGCCGCGCCGGAGGAGATGCCGCCCAGGATACCTTCCTGGGTGGCCAGCTGGCGGGAGGTGCGCATAGCGTCCTCAGCGCTGACGGCGGTCACGGAGTCGTAGATGCCGCGATCGAGGGTCTCGGGAACGAAGTTAGCGCCCAGGCCCTGAATCTTGTGGGGGCCAACGCGACCCTCGGAGAGCAGCGGGGAGTCCTTGGGCTCCACGGCGACAACCTTAATGTTGGGGTTCTGCTCCTTCAGGTACTTACCCGAACCGGAGATGGTGCCGCCGGTACCGATGCCGGCCACGAAGATGTCGACCTTGCCGTCGGTAGCTTCCCAAATCTCGGGGCCGGTGGTCTTGTAGTGAATGGCGGGGTTAGCCTCGTTGGAGAACTGCGAAGCCAGGATAGCGTTCTCGGTGTTGGCAACGATTTCCTTAGCCTTCTCCACAGCGCCGCGCATACCCTCGGTACCGGGGGTCAGCACGATCTGCGCACCGTATGCGCGCAGCAGGACGCGGCGCTCAGCGGACATGGTCTCGGGCATGGTCAGGATGACGCGGTAGCCACGAGCCGCACCGACCATGGCCAGGGCGATACCGGTGTTACCGGAGGTGCCCTCGACGATGGTGCCGCCGGGCTTCAGAGCGCCGGACTCCTCGGCGGCGTCGATGATGGCGCGGCCGATACGGTCCTTGACGGAACCTGCGGGGTTGTAGAACTCGAGCTTGACGGCGACGTTACCGGGCAGGCCCTCGTCCAGACGGTTCAGGCGGACCAGGGGAGTCTCGCCGATAGCCTCGACGATGCTGTTGACAATCTTTGCCATGGAGGTGCTCCTTCTGAGCATGGGGGAGGGGACTACCGGAATAGCTGGGCCTCCCCAGTGAATAATTTGGGTACGTGGACACTCTACTACTCGGCGGCGGCAGGTTTAAACCTGCGGTCACAGTTCGTAACATGACTTTTCGTGACCGGGAAGCCTACACGAGCGCGCATCAACGGGGTGCCCCGGCGGTGTCTCCACGCCGGATCCCTCGAGGCTTCCGCCGGATGCGTCGCCTCAACCTATGCCGTGACCGGAACCTCGGCGGGTACCTTGAGTGGGCAAAAAGAAAAGCACCGCGCCTCACCTTTGTCCTAAAGGCCCTCCCTCACGGAGAATGCGCGGTGCTTTCTTGAAACATTATGTAGCCCAAAAAGACAACCTCTGTATATAAGAGTAGTGGTGAACCCCGTTCACCGCAAGTCTAGGCGGGCCATTTTATTGCTACTGGATGAAAAAATATTTGCGGCTCGCGTTACGGCTCCTGTTACGGAGGGCGCAAACCTCTCACATACACTCCGCGGACGGCCCAAAAAGCGCATCCACGGAGCGCCCCCGGAACGAACATTCGAGTGAACGACCGGTCCGAGAGCGAGGACAAACGCGAGGGCAAACCGACTAGTTGATGTCCATGTGGAGGTCCCACTTATTGTTCAGGTAGCGGCCCACGGCCTCACCGAACATCTTCACGTGACGCTTATCAGCCGCCACGGTCTGCTCCTTGCCGTCCTTGAACAGCTTCTCACCCAGATCCACGTTCAGGGTCACGGTCCAGTTGTACGCACCCTGAGCCAGAACCGGCTGCTTGGTTTCAATGGTCAGGGTAGCGGTCGGGTTCACGTACCAGGTCTTCTTCGCATCAATACCGGACTTGGTGGAATCTGCGTACTTCTTCATCGCGGCCAAGGTCTCCTGGTCGGTACTGACCTCGTTCATGTAGTGCATATCGCCGGTGCGTAGCAGGTACTCAAACGCCGCACCAAAGTAAGCCAGCGCCGAGGCAAAACCGGCCACCGAATTCTGGTGCATGGTCTCCGGTACGACCGGGGAGGGAACATTCTGCGGCGGGTGCTCAGCGTTACCCGGCTGGTACTCACCGTGGTCTTCCATCTTCTCCAGCTTTGCTACACCGCGGTAGTCCTTATCGTCGTTGGGTAGCGGAGAGTTCGTGGCGGTCGCCGATGCGCTCGCCGAGGGCGAAGCGGAAGCGCTCGGAGAGGCAGTCTCGGAGGCACTAGCCGAAGCAGTCGTCTCGGAGGTAGCGGAGGGGGAATCAGAGGGGGATGCGGAGGCCTCGGAGGAAGCCTTCGAACCGCAGGCCGCCAGTAGCGCCATGGAGCTGACGCCCAGCACACCCAGCGCCGCGCGGCGGGTCAGAATCTCAGACATAGTGATACCTTTCAAACATTCGGTGATTGCAACCAGTTTAACCGCAAACGCGCCTCAATACAGAGTCCGGACCGGCCCGAAGACGCGGCCGCGTGAGAAGTATCTCGTTCGGCGAGGAACGAACGAAAGCCCGGCCAAACGGCGAACCAGCTCACGAACGCGGGACGCAATCCGGGCTAGGGCTGGCCAGGGCTGGCTCGAGCTAGGAAGCGGAAGGAGAGCCCGCCGCGGAGCTCTCCACGGCGGAACCCGCAGAGGCACTGGCCGAACCCGCAGGGGTGCCGGCAGAAGCCGAAGCCGCGCCTCCCTGCAGCGCGGCACCGTACGCAACGCTCAGCTCCCACATCTTCGAATCGGCGTGGTAGCGTCCGCGGAAGTCGCACTCCTGAACCGTCACCTGAGAAGCAGGGCCCGCGGCGGAAGGAGAGGCCGAAGCCGTGGTAGCCTCACCGGAAACCAGCGCGTCCTCGGAAGGCTCGGTAGCCTCGGCCGATGCGGAGGCGCTCGCAGAAGCAACCACCGGCTGCACCTTGCCCTCGGCCACCGCCTCCGCGCCAAAGTCAAGGGTGTACTGACCCTTGAAGAGCAGGTTGCCGTCACTCATGATGGACGGCTGCGCGCTCGAAAGAGCGTAAGAAGCCGAGGGGTTTACGTACCAGGAGCCTTTCTCAACACCCGCCAGAATCGACGCCGAGAGGGCGTCCACCTCGGAGCGGGTCTTCGAAGCCAGGGTGATACCCGTCGAGAACGCCTCAGTGCTACCGGTCTTCACCAGGTAATCCATCGCCGCCGCAAAGTATGCAATGGCCTCGTGAAAACCCGTCACCGTATTCATAGAAAGTGCGTCGGTCACCTGCGGCTTAGGCGCGTTACGCGGCGGATAATCAACGGTGCCCGGCTCATAGTCCAGAACACCCTCAAAGTGGGTGTACTCCACCGTTCCGGAGTAGTTCTTACCGTCGTCGGTGTAACCGTTCGGGTTAGCGCTCGACTTCGAACCCGAAAGGCTACCGCCCTGGTTACCGCTTCCCTGCGACCCCGAATTTGAGGAACCGCAAGCGCTCAGCAGGAGCGCGGCGGCGGCTGACCCCGAAAGGCCCAGACCCGCGTGGATGAGAGAACGGCGGGAGACACCGCGCAAAACCCGAACGGACGCGGGGGAAGCAGAAGAATCGGAAGGAAAAGTCATCAGAAATACACCTCACGTAGATGGGGTATGGGGCGTGACGTAATGATCCATAACTACAGGCCCCGACTAGAAGTCATGCCCTAACCCGACGGGCAGGTTAGGGCATGGGCGCCATTCGGCAAAGATTTAGAGCTTATCATCGGAACCGCTACCACCGGAGCTACCGGTGTTGCTGTTGCCGGAACCGTCGTTACCGCCGGTCTGCGAGCCCGCGCCGCCACTTGCCGGCGCCGAGGCCTGAACCTCGTACTCGTCCTGGATAGTCAGAGCCCAGTCGTTCTCCTGGCGCACACCCGTGACAACCAGACCGCGCTCAATGCGACGTTCCTTCTCGGAAATCGACACCGGGGCACCATCCAAGACCATGGTCGGGCCCAGATCAATCACCAAGTCGAAGGTCCACTGAACGCTCTTCTTCACCAGGGTCGGAAGGGCCGTGTAGGCCTTCAGAGTCACCTTCGGCGATACGTACCAGTCGCGTGCCTGGGTGCTTGCGTTGCCCTCGTCCATGAACATCGAAAGGGATGAAATAAACTTCTCATCGACCTTCGATTCGCGCAGGGGAGCGGGGTCACCGGTCAGCACCAGGTAGTTGATGGCCGCGTAGACAAAACCGATTGAATCGTACAGGCCCTGCATCGAGTTCTGCGCCGCGCTCTCGGGACGCTTGGGCACCGGCACGTTCTGCGCCGGGGCAGACTCCGTGGCCGCCACGAATTCGCCCTTGGACTCGAAGTTATCGAAGGTTACCTCACCGCTAAAATCGGTGCGAGCCGACGCGGAGGGAGTCACCACCGGCTCATCGGGGTCGGCCGACGCGGAGGGGTTGGAGCTACCACCGCAGGCGGCCAGCAGAGCACTCAGTGACACGCCCGCAACGCCAACACCGGCATACCGCAGGGCGGCTCGTCGGCTCAGACCGGACGCGGAACGGGGGGACTGCCCGGAGGCATAGGGGAAAAGTGCCACGGAGTACCTTTCGCGTGAAACTCTCGTACGAGAGGAGTGAAGGAGTGAGAGGAAAGCCCGTCGCCGACGGCGCGAGATGCCGGATGGCCGTACCGAATCGTCGTCGAACGAGACAGTCCTAAGTATAACGCGCACGCGCACCCGCGGCCGGGCACATCACCGACGCGCAGGGGGTGATATGCCGCCCATCGTAGGCTCGGGTCCGTCCACACACCGACCCGTGTAACGTCGGTGGGGTGGCCGGGACTTGCGGACCGCTCACTCGTTCGTCCTCTCGGCGGGCTATCGAGCCGCCGGAGCCTCGGCCGCAGCGGGGTTGGCAGCGGCGGCATCGCCCGCGGGATGATCCGCGGCACCACCGGCGGTCGGAGCCGCGGGGTTCTGCTGAGTCGGGTTTTGCTGGGCCGGATTCTGCTGGGCGGGATTCTGCTGGGCGGGGGCCTCAGCGCTCTGCTGGCCGGCCGGAGCCGCGGGGGTCGCAACATTCTGCGCGGGGGCGTTCTGCGCACCACCGTTCTGGGCGCCGGTGTTAGCCGCGCCGTTCTGAGCGCCACCCTGGCCGGCGGGGGCCGGCGCGTTCTGGGCACCACCGTTCTGGGCACCACCGTTCTGGGCCGTGCCGTTCTGCGCGCCGGTATTCGCACCGCTTCGCGCGGAACCACCCGCGTTGGCGCCAGAACCGGCGTTGGAACCCGAACCGGTGTGAGCTGCCGCGGTGCTGTCATCGGTCACCGTCGGCGTGTAGGTCGAGGAGGGCTGCGGGCGCGAGGTGTGCGTCGGCTTCGGCGTCATCGACGGGTCGTACTGCTGCGCCGAAATCACCGTCCAGCGCTTCGCCTCTTCGTCGTACTCGGCGTAGAGGGCCGTGATGTCCTGCGCCTCGGTGTTCTCCAGGGGTTTGGTCGTGTTGGTGGCCTTTTCCACCACCAGACCGTGCGCCTGCGTCACCGAGCAGGCCCACGAGTACTTCGTGCCGTGCGTAACCGGCTGCTTCTCGGTCAGACGGTAGGTCCAGCCGCCGTCCACAAGCCAGTTCGTGCCCGGTGCGTAGAAGGCGCGTAGCTTCTCGAGCGAGGCGCGCTGCGGGGCGTTGTCGGGATGCACAACCTGCAGGGCCGGACCCGTGTCACCCGTGGTGCGCGCATAGTTCACGGCCGCCGCGAAGTACGCGAAGGTCGCGCGCAGGCCGCGAGCGTTCTTGTCGTACATGGTCTCATCCTCGATGGGAATCGGCACCGAGCTCGCCTTGGCATCCACCGAAGCCGGGCCCGCGGTCGGCTCGATCGTGTACACCTGGCCGGTGGTCGGGTCGGTGCTACTGATCGCGGAGGCGCCGTGGCCCGGAACGAACTTGGTCCACTTCAGCTCGCCGGAGAGGTTATCGTACGCGCCGGCAATCGTGGCGGAGGCGGTGGCGGAGGCGGTGGCCGTCGAAGTGCTCTTCGACCCGCAGGCGGCAAGCATCGCGCCCAGGGCTGCGGTGCCCGTGACGGCGAAGAAGCGGCGGCGGCTGTGAATCATGATGATCCCCTCGAACATGATGTGAAACGGAAGTATCGGTGGTGTGTTGTGAGGCCCGCACGCGATGCCCCCGTCGATGCTGAAGGAAGCACAGGCGCGAAGCCCGTATAGCCCTAAGCCTATAGAGTTCGCGCCCGGCACACAAATAAACCCCCACGTCCGTGCCCTATGTCACCTGCAACGGGAGGATTTACTTGGAGCCCTGAAGATATCGGGTGGCCTGCGCTGAGGGGGCCGCGTTAGGGGTTGGCTGAGCACTCGAACCGGTCGAGGGAGTGGCGATCGCGCTGGGGGAAGCCTGCGGATCCTCCAGCATCTGCCAACCCTCCTCGCCAAAGTACACGTAGACATCAGCCTGAGACTTGTGACCGTACACCTTGGTGAGAAGCTCGCGCTGAAGCGTCTCGTGATTGAAGAGGAACGCCGACTCATCCACCTTGAGCGTGGCCTTCCAACAGTACACGTCTGCCGTCGAAACGGGAACCGGCTGGGCGCTGTCCAGGTTGATACACAGGGGAGCGTTGCTCTTCGACACGAGCCAACCGATGTTATAGCGGTAAATATCGCGGTACATGTTGGTCATGTGGTTGAACCGTTCCTGGCCGGGCAGATCCATGAAGGGTTCGGTGTTGCCGGTGAGGAACATGTAGTTCTGCGCGGCGCTCCAGTACTGCAGGAACGAGTGCAGACCCTCGACGCTACGCTCACCCAGCTCCTTGGGCTTGAGGGGACGGGGAACGTTGACGGCGCGGTGGCTGAGCGTTCCGGAGGAGAAGACACCCTCGCGTTCAAAATAGCGGTCGGGGAGAATCACGGGGCCGCGACCGTCCAACGCCGAAGCCGGCAGCGGCTCGGCGCGACGAATACTGCGAGAAACGGCAGCCGAGGTCGGGCCGGTCGAAGCGGTGGGCTCGGGTACCGAGTCGTCCGACGCCTTACCGGTGGACTCCTTAATATCGGAAGAGGATGCGCCGCAGGCAGTTGCGAGTACGCTAAACGCCGCCCCGGAGGAGAGCGCCAGAAGGCGGCGGCGAGAGAGCGATTCGGGCATGCAGACCTTTCGCGGTGAGAGTACATGGGCAGGTGGAGCCCCCTCGGTTCGGCGGGCCGGTGAGAACCTCGCGGCGAACCGTAGGGGAATCGGGTGTGCGCCGGACGGTTATAAACCGGTGCGCACCGTATGCGCGGGAAGGCGAACGCGGGAGTGAACCGCGACCCGACCCGAAAAGTAAATGCGTCGTGTCAGACGATTTTAGGGACTTTTTTGGGGCCCTCACGCGGGTATCTGCCTCTCAGCGTAAAAAGTTATCAAATCTTTATTTTTCTCCTTTCAATAGGGCGGGAGCGAACGAACCAATGTGTTCGGAACAACCCCTATAAAATTGCCCCCGCTGACCTCCATAACGGTGTGACGGCGTGAGCTGTGGGACAATAACGCTGTGACTACCACCGATTATGCGCAGCTTCAGGCAGTGCGCGAACTCCTCACTCGCATCCCCCTCTCATTGGACGTCGACCCCGAAGAAACCGGCCTTCCTCGGGAGGGACACGGCGGCGCTCGCGAGGCCGCCTCCGCAACGATAGACACAGCCTCCGCCCGGGCCCTGATCGCCTCCATGGCCCGGCAGCTTGACGACTACATCCTGCCCCGCAGCGCCAGCATGGACAGCCCGCTCACCATCGTGGTCGGCGGATCCACCGGCGCCGGCAAGTCCACCCTGGTCAACACCCTGTTGGGCGAACCCCTCACCCAATCCGGCGCGATTCGACCCACCACCCGCCACCCCGTGCTGCTCTACCGCGCCGAAGACGAGGCCGCCCTAGCCCCCGACCGTTTTCTGCCGACCCTGCCCCGCACCCGCGTGCAGAAGGGGGAGGGCCTGCCCGGTGCCGACCCGCTGGTTCCGCAGGCGCTCGTGCCCGTACCCACGGCGGCCCTGCCGCGCGGCATCGCGCTCATCGACGCGCCCGATATCGACTCGGTCTCCGAGGAAAACCGCACCCTCGCCAAGGAACTGCTTTCCGCCGCAGACCTGTGGCTCTTCGTCACCACCGCCAACCGCTACGCCGACGCCGTGCCCTGGGAACTGCTCCACGAAGCAGCCGCACGCTCCATCGCCATCGCCGTGGTGCTCAACCGTGTGCCCGAAGGCGACGAAGAAGCCATCGAGACCGACCTGCGCCGCATGCTCGACGAAGCCGGGATCGAGGCCGTGCTGATCCACACCGTAACCGAGCAGCCGCGCGACGATCGAGGGCTTATCAACCCCATCAGCCTGGCCCCGCTCACCCTGTGGATTCGCGAGCTCGGGGCCGACGCGCCCGCCCGCGCCGCCATCGCCCGCACGACGCTTGCAGGAACCGTCGAGACGCTCGCCCGGAACCTGCGCACCCTTGCCCTCGAGCAGGAGGGGCAGCAGGCCTCCCACCGCGCCCTGGCCCAGGTCGCCTCCGAAGAGTACGAAAAGGCCCTGGCCGGTATCGACGCGGCGCTCTCGGACGGCTCGCTGCTGCGCGGCGAGGTGCTCTCTCGCTGGCACGACTTCGTGGGCACCGGCGACTTCTTCCGCTCCCTCGACAGCACCATCGGCCGCCTGCGCGACCGCGTGGGCTCGGCGCTGCGGGGCCAACCCGCCGCCGCGCAGAAGGTCGAGGATGCTCTCGAAAGCGGCATCTACGCCGTGGTCGTGGATGCGGCCTCCCGAGCCTCCGAAGGCACCCGCACCCGCTGGCGTTCGACCCGCGCCGGCCGCTCCCTGCTGCACCGGCTGGACGCGGCCCCCGCCCCGACCGCCGGCGCCACGCCCGAGGAAGAGTTCTCGGCCGCCGTGGCCGCGGAAATCCGCCTCTGGCAGGCCTCGGTGCTCGACATGATTCGCGAGGAGGGCGCCGGCAAGCGCCAGCGCGCCCGATTCCTTTCGCTGAGCGTCAACGCCGTGGCCGTGCTCATGATGGTCGCCGCGTTCAGCCTCACGGGAGGTCTCACCGGCGTGGAGGTCGGCATCGCCGGCGGTAGCGGCGTGGTCGGCGCCAAGCTCCTCGAATCGATCTTCGGCGAGGACGCCGTGCGCCGCATGGCCACCCGGGCCCGCACCGACCTGCTCGAACGCATGGGTGCCCTGCTGCGCGAGCACGGACGCCCCTTCACCGAATTGTTGGCGGAAACCGAACCCGAAGTGCCCGCCGAAACGGTCTGGGACGCGGCCCGCAGCGTGCATTCGCTTGCCGAGGCCATGACCGCCGAGAGCGCCTAGCCGCAGGAACCACCTCTTCCCGGCAGCGGTTCTAGAGCTCCCAGCCAAAACCCACCAGACTTTCCAGAAAGCCCACTATGACCACCCACAACCCCCGAGGTGACCGCCCGAACCCGCCGGCGGAACCCCAGGCTCCCCGGGCCGTCTCAACCTTTGCCCGGGCCGTCGCGAGCCTCAACGACGCGCTGGACTACGGCCGCGACCGCCTCCCCGAATCCGTGGTGCTCGAAGCCTCCGAGGCCCTCGAACGCCTGAGCCGCCGCCGCGAGCTCTCCACCGAGCACACCATCATCGGCTTCTTCGGCGCGACCGGCAGCGGCAAATCCACGCTCTTCAACGCCGTGGCGGGGTACCCCATCGCCCGCTCGGCGCCCACGCGCCCCACGACCTCCGCGGTGCAGGCCGCCGTCTGGGGCGCCGAGGACAGCGACGAACTGCTGGACTGGCTGGGCATCGAGAACCGCGTTTACCCCCAGAGCACGGAATTTATCCGGGACGTCGAGGGACAGACTCAGAACGCCGCGAGCGCGCAGCCCGCACCCAACGCGGTGACCGAACCGGCCCCGGGCCTCTTCAACCGCATCCGGCGCATGGTGGGCCGCGGCGAAACCCGCACCCGCACCGGCGGCCTAATTCTGCTGGACATGCCCGACTTCGATTCCGTCACCACCGCCAACCGCGAGCTTGCCGCCCGCATGATGCGCTACGTGGACGTGCTCGTCTGGGTTGTCGACCCCCAGAAGTACGCCGATGCGGTGATTCACAGCGAGTTCATGGTGCCGCTGGCCGCCTCCGGCGCGCAGACCCTCTGCGTTCTCAACCAGGCCGATAAGCTTGAGCCCTCCGAGGTGCCCGCCGTGCTGGCCTCCCTGACGCACCTGATGCAGGCCGAAGGTACCGACCGGCACCTGCTGGCTCCGCCCCTGGCCGTCTCGGCCCGAACCGGTGAGGGAATGGACGCGCTCCGCGATCTGCTGGCTCAGGTGGCCGCCGCGAAGAGTGCCTCGCTGCAGAGCACGGACGCCCAGCTGCACGCCATCGCCAACGATTTGCGCGCCTACGCCGGGGGAGAGGGGACGGTCCTGGCCGGAACCTACGCGCTGAACGCCGAGCGGGAGCTGACGCAGGCCTGCTACGATGCGAGCCCCGCCGCCCAGGTTTTGGAGGCGGCCACCGAGTCGTACCGCCGTGCGGCCCGCACCCGCACCGGCTGGATCGCCACGCGCTGGGTGGGACGCCTGAAGGCCGACCCCCTGCGCCGCCTTCACCTCGGAACCGGTTCCGAGGGAAAGAACGGCACAAAGAGCGACGCGAAGGGCGGGCGCGAGAAGGGTGCCGGGGCCTCGAACCCCGGGATGCTGGGCGGGTACGCCCAGGATTCCGCGCCCGAGCTCGTGGCCCCCTCGCTGCCCCCGCTGAGCGCCGCGCAGAAGGCAAACATGGCCAACGCGGTGCGCCGCTACGGCTCGCGCATGGGACAGAACGTAGGCGAACCCTGGAAGCGCTCCCTCGGCGAGGCAGCCCTCTCGCGGGAGTCCGAGCTGCCGACCCTGATTGAGCGTGACATCGCGCGCATCGACTACACGCGCGGCCGCCAGCGTGCCCCGTGGGCGGTCTTCAACGTGTTGCAGTGGCTGGCCCTGCTCAGCGCCCTGGTGGGCGTGGCCTGGCTGACCCTCATCGCGGGGCTGGGCTATCTGCAGATTCAGCTGCCGCCGCCTCCCGCCCCCGAGGGGTCCCCGGTGCCCCTGCCGACCCTGCTCGTCATCCTGGGCGTGCTGCTGGGCATTGCCGCCGCCGGACTGGGGCGGCTACTGACGGCCTGGGGTGCCCGACGCTACGCTCGCCGCCTGCGCGTCCGCCTGAACGTTGGGGTCGAGGAGGCGGTCCGCTCCTGCGTCATCGAGCCCGTGCGGGCGGAGGCTCAGCGCCTGCAGGCCTACCGTTCGGCGCTCGAGATCCGGCCCTAGCGGGATAGTCGGGACCTCTCAGGCCGGCGCCTATACCAGGGGGTGCTGACTCGGAGCCCAGCGCTGGCACCCACCAGCCCAGCCCCGGCGCGCGCCAGCCCGAATACAAATAGTCCCTCCCCACCGGAAAAGGTGGGGAGGGACTATTAGTCTGCACGATGCTGTTTCTGCGAGGTGCCGCTGAAACTAGCCGACCTCGTTGGGGTCGGCGGGGGTCTCCGCCTCGCTGTCAACGTGTTCGTGCGAGGCCGAAAGCTCGCGCAGGCCCTCGGTGATGGCGTGCGCGGCCTTGAAGACCAGCTCGGGGTAGTTGCGGTTGGGCTGACGGGTCATGCGGTCGATCGGGCCCGAGATGGACACGGCCGCAATCACCTTGCCGCCGGGTGCGCGCACGGGGGCCGAAACCGAGGCGGTGCCTCGTTCGCGCTCGCCCACGGACTGTGCCCAGCCGATGCGGCGCACGGCCGCGAGCATGGCGGCGCTGAAGTGGGCGTCGCGCAGGCCCTCGACGATGCGGTTCTGGTCTTCCCACGCCAGCAGTACCTGCGCGGCGGAGCCGGCCTGCATGGACAGCTGGGTGCCCAGGGGGATGGACTCGTGCATGCCGGAGGGGCGGGGAGCGGTCGCGACGCATACGCGCCAATCGCCCTGACGGCGGTACAGCTGGGTGGACTCGTCGGCGTCGATGCTGAGCTGCTGCAGAATCGGGTTGGCCACGGTGGTGAGCTCGTCAGAGATCGTGGCGGAGGCCAGCTCGGTCAGGCGCGGGCCGAGCATGAAGCGGCCCTGCACGTCGCGGGCCACGAGGCGGTGGTGGGCCAGGGCCACGGCGAGGCGGTGCGCGGTGGGGCGTGCCAGGCCGGTGGCCTTGACGAGATCGCCCAGGGAGACGGGGCCGGCCTCGAGGCAGTCGAGGATGAGCGTGGCCTTGTCGAGCACACCCACGCCGGAGGAACCGTGGGAGTGTACCTCTACCACTTGCTCATCTGCGTTCATGTGCTCGGGCGGCTTGACGGGGTCGATGATCGGTGCGTTGTGTTGTGTGGATGCGTTGACGTGACGCATTCCGTGTGCGCTGAAACGTGATGCGGAAGGAGTCATTCCTTCATTCTATCTCAGAATATGAAAGATAACCCGGACTTTGTGGACTCATAGGTGTGCAGAGTCGAAGATTGAAGGACCGCCTTCGGTGTAAATTATGAATGTTTCATAATAAGTGTTTGTGTGGGTTTATCGTCGAAAATATGCGAAAATCCCCGCTCGATACCGGGAAAATTCGTGAATTTTTGATAGGTTCACGGATGAAGCCCACACAAAAACACGGGGTGTTCGGAGTGAGTTTCGGTCCGTCTCACGGGCTAAGAACTCATGAAAATTTATGCGACACGCCGTAGGAAAATACTGGTTTAACGGTAGTTGCGGGTACATAATCCGCTCCCCACCTGCCGTTCCGGAAGTCCGAGCCCAAAAGCCTGAACCGCCTCTCGGTCATCGCGCCCCACACCGCAGCAACGCATCACAGCAGGAGAAACTATGACTAGCGAACAGAACGCACACCCCGCGGACGCTCGTCCGCGCACCCTCGCCGAAAAGGTCTGGGACGCCCACGTTGTCGTCCCCGGCGAAAACGGCAAGCCCGACCTGCTCTACATCGACCTGCAGCTTCTGCACGAGGTGACCTCGCCCCAGGCCTTCGAGGGCCTGCGCATCGAGAACCGCCCCCTGCGCCGTCTCGACCTGACCATCGCCACCGAGGATCACAACACCCCCACCGACAACATCTTCGGCACCATCGCCGACCTGACCAGCCGCACCCAGATTGAGACCCTGCGCCGCAACGCCAAGGAATTCGGCGTGCGCATCCACTCCCTGGGCGATGAGGAACAGGGCATTGTGCACGTGGTCGGCCCGCAGCTCGGCCTGACCATGCCCGGCATGACCATCGTCTGCGGTGACTCCCATACCTCCACCCACGGCGCGTTCGGTGCGCTGGCCTTCGGTATCGGCACCTCCGAGGTGGAGCACGTCATGGCCACCCAGACCCTGCCCCTGGCACGCTTCAAGACCATGGCCATCAACGTTGAGGGCACCCTTAAGCCCGGCGTGACCGCTAAGGACATCATCCTCGCCGTCATCGCGCAGATTGGCACCGGCGGCGGCCAGGGCTACGTGCTCGAGTACCGCGGTTCCGCCATCCGCTCCCTCTCCATGGAGGGCCGCATGACCATGTGCAACATGTCCATCGAGGCGGGTGCACGCGCCGGTATGGTCGCCCCCGACGAGACCACCTTCGAATACATCAAGGGCCGCCCGCACGCCCCCAAGGGTGAAGAGTGGGACAAGGCCGTGGAGTACTGGAAGACCCTGCCCACCGACGAGGGTGCCGTCTTCGACAAGGAAATCTTCATCAACGCCGACGAGCTCGAGCCCTTTGTTACCTGGGGCACCAACCCCGGCCAGGGCGTGCCGCTGAGCCAGTCCGTGCCGTCCCCCGACGACTTTGAAGACGAGAACGACAAGGTTGCCGCAACCCGCGCCCTCGAGTATATGGGCCTGGAGGCGGGTACCCCCATGAAGGAAATCCCCGTGGACGTCGTCTTCCTGGGCTCCTGCACCAACTCCCGCATCGAGGACCTGCGCGCCGCGGCCGACATCGTGCGTGGCCGCACCATCGCCGAGAACGTGCGCATGATGGTCGTGCCCGGCTCCCAGAAGGTGCGCGCACAGGCCGAAGAAGAGGGTCTGGACAAGGTCTTCAAGGACTTCGGTGCCGATTGGCGATTCGCCGGCTGCTCCATGTGCCTGGGCATGAACCCCGACCAGCTGGCACCCGGCGAGCGCTGCGCCTCCACCTCGAACCGTAACTTTGAAGGACGCCAGGGCAAGGGCGGCCGCACCCACCTGGTCTCCCCGGTGGTCGCCGCCGCAACCGCCGTGCGCGGTACCCTGTCCGCACCGTCCGACGTTCTGGCGTAATACGCCACCGACGCTATAAAGGAGAGCCATTATGGAACCCATTATTAAGCACACCGGTATCGGCGTACCGCTGCGTTCTTCGAATGTTGATACCGACCAGATTATCCCCGCGGTCTACCTCAAGCGCGTGACCAAGACCGGCTTCGACGACGCGCTCTTCGCCAACTGGCGCAAGGACCCCGAGTTCATCCTGAACCAGGAGCCCTACAAGCACGGTAGCGTTCTGGTGGCCGGCCCCGACTTCGGCACCGGTTCCTCGCGTGAGCACGCCGTGTGGGCGCTGCGTGACTACGGTTTCAAGGTCGTTATCTCCGCTCGCTTTGCCGATATTTTCCGCGGTAACTCGGGCAAGCAGGGCCTGGTGACCGCCCAGGTCGCCCAGGATGACATCGAGCTGATTTGGAAGGCCCTGGAGCACGAGCCCGGCACCGAAATCACGGTTGACCTGGAGTCGAAGACCGTGACCGTGGGTGCGCTGGTCGTTCCCTTCGAGATTGACGACTACGTGCGCTGGCGCCTCATGGAGGGCCTGGATGACATCGGCCTGACCCTGCAGAACATTGACGCCATCGAGGCGTACGAGGCGAAGCGCCCCTCCTGGATGCCGCGCACTCAGGAGCTCTAAACGCCTTCACCTCGCTGCCGCGAGAGTACCGAATAGCTAAAAGCTCGGGGCGGTCACCGAAAAGGTGACCGCCCCGAGCTTTTGTCATGCGCGTGGAATACCGCGGAATAGCGTTAGGCGGCCTCTCCCGTGATGGGGGAAGCGAGGGATGCGTTCTCCGAGCAGTTGTACAGCTGCACCGAGCCGGGGGAGCGCACGCCCACCTGCGAGTTCGCGTTCTTTGCGGTGGACAGGCTGAAGTCGCTCACCAGCTCGTGGTTGATGTAGCTGCCGCCCGCGCCGCCGCCGCTGCTCATCGCGGTGACGGAGGTGATGGTGCCTCCCTCGTTGAACTGCACCTGGCGGCCGAAGACGTCGTCAAAGTAGGTGGCGGCCGTCCAGATGTTCAGAGCCGCGCCGCCGCCGCCGTATCCAGCGCCGCCACCCGAGGCGATGCTGGTCAGGCTGAACCTATCCTGATCGTGGGCGATGAGGGCACCAGAGCCGCCTCGACCCTTGTACCCGGAGGTAGCCTCGGAGCCTCCGGTGCCCTTGACGCCGGTGACCACGGAGTCGCCGTCGTAGCTGTAGTAGGGCGGGAACTCGACGTTCTCAAACCAGGGGGTCTTCATGTCCTTGAGCGTCAGCTGGCGATCGGCGCCGAGTACGCCGATGAGTGCCTCTCCGGTCGTGCCGGGTACGCCCGCGCGGCCCGGGGTGCCTCCGGTGACGCTGATGCGCAGGTCCATGTCTTCGTCCCAGGTGGTGACGGGGTGGAGAATCTGGTAGGGCCTCGCCATGAGCATGCCGCCCTGGCCGTCGTTATCCTGGCTCGCGTCGGCCCCGGCGTTACCGCCGCCGATAGCGGTGCCGGCACCATCCGCGGCAATGCGCATGGCCGGGTTGAGCTGGTCATCGGGGGCTTCTGAAAAGACCGCGAAGTGGCTTGCGAGGGTCGCGAACTGCGCGCCGCCTCCGCCAGCGCCGGCCACGGCTACCACGGTGACGGTGCCGTTGCGAACCAGCTCGATGGCTGAGGAGCCGCCGCCGGAGGCTCCGTAGACGATGCCGGAGGTGCTCTCGGGGGTCTGGGCCTGGCCGATCTGCGTGCTGGAGCCGGTGGAGTCGCCGCCCGCCGCGTAACCGCCGCCGCCGAGTGCGGGGCGGGTGCCGGATGCGGCACCGACGCCGCCGTTGCCGGCCCAGACGCGCAGGATATCGCCCTCCGAGACCTTCAGGATGCCGCTGAGCTGGGCACCCGCGCCTCCACCGATGAGGTAGGAGTCAGTCTCTTTGGCAAGGTACGAGGGGGTAAAGGAGGAGGTGGCTCCGCCTGCGCCGCCGATCAGATCGAAACGCACGCGGCCGGTGCCCTGCGGAACGATCCATTCGCTGTAGGCCCCCTTCACGTCGTCGTAGCCGGTGGCCGCGGGCTTGAGGGAGAGGGCGGGGGTGCAGGCCTCGACGCTAGCTGCCCACGCCGGGATGGCGGAGCTGGCGAGGAGGACGGGGGTGCTCCAGGCGGCTCCCCGAACGAGGTTGCGGCGCGACATCTTCGGCGATGCTGCGGCTCGGGTGCCGGTGGTTCGGGAATCGGTGTGATGTGCGGTGGTGTGTGATTTGTGATGGTAGTTCATTGGGTTCTTTCGGTGTGTAGCGCGCAGGTGCAGCTGCGCACGTTATTGTAGGGGCGAAACGCGAGTAAGGTTCAAGTTCTGGGTTACGCTCAGGGTTTTCGACGATATATTTAGCCCCAATCCCGTATTTATTTGCGGTGTAATGAATTTTCAGGTATGTTAAATTATTTTTTTACGCGTTTCTCAAGTATTTTTCGGGGCGAGGCCTTGACCGCATCCATGCGCCTCAGAAACGTCAAGCGTCAAACCCGCGAGGTGGTATCCGCGCCGCCAAGCACCACAATCTGTCTGGCGGGGTGGGGGAGCGAGGTTGGCGTAGCGTCGCGTATCAGAGGTGCACTCTCCGCATAGTGGGCCCACTACGGGGGAACGTCCTTCCTTGTTTGGAGCACCTTTACACTGGGGCTTAGAATAATGATGAATATATGCGCCCGTTTCACCTTCGCGCTCGAAGGCACGGCACGTACACAACGCTGGCGCAGTTACACACGGTTTTCCGGTTCGGGTCGCACCGACCGACGCTCCAAAGGATTTTTAATGACTGAGAACATCAGCAAGCTTCGCATCGAAGGTGGCACCCCGCTCGTCGGTGAGGTTCACGTACGCGGCGCCAAGAACCTGGTGCCCAAGGCGATGGTCGCAGCACTACACGGTTCGACCCCCTCGACCCTGCGCAACGTCCCCGACCTGAGCGACGTGGAGATCGTTACCACCCTGGTCGAACTGCACGGTGCGAAGGTTGACTACGATCCCGAGTCCGGTGTTCTCACCCTCAACCCCGCCCAGGACGCGACCACCGCGGCCAAGAACGCGGAGGAGATTCAGCTCTTCGGTGGTAACTCGCGTATTCCGATTCTGATGGTGGGCCCGCTGCTGCATACCCTGGGCACCGCGCGCATCCCCAACCTGGGCGGCTGCAAGATCGGTGACCGCCCCATCGACTACCACATGGCCGCGCTGCGTAAGTTCGGCGCCGTCGTCGAGAAGGACGACGAGACCGGCACCACCCTGATCGTGCCCGAAGAGGGCCTGAAGGGCGCCGAGATCGTGCTGAACTACCCCTCCGTGGGCGCTACCGAGCAGGTTCTGCTCACCGGCGTGCGCGCCAAGGGCAAGACCGTTCTGCGCAACGCCGCGATTGAGCCCGAGATTATTGACCTCATCGCCGTACTGCAGAAGATGGGCGCCATCATCTTCATCAACGAGGACCGCACCATCGTCATCGAGGGCGTGGACGAGCTGACCGGCTACGACCACACCTCCCTGCCCGACCGCAACGAGTCCGCTTCCTGGGCCTCCGCGGCCCTGGCCACCGGCGGCGACATCTTCGTGCGCGGCGCGGCTCAGAAGGACATGACCGCGTTCCTGAACCAGTTCCGCAAGATGGGCGGCCTGTACGAGGTGACCAACGAGGGCATCCGCTTCACCCACCCCGCCCGCCGCACCCCCGGCGCAGAGCTCAAGCCCATCGTCTTTGAAACCAACGTGCACCCCGGCTTCATGACCGACTGGCAGCAACCGCTCGTCGTGGCGCTGACCCAGGCCAAGGGTGCCTCCATCGTGCACGAGACCGTGTACGAGGAGCGCTTCGGCTTTACCAACGCCCTCAAGCAGATGGGCGCCGACATTGTGGTGATGCGCGATTGCGTGGGCGGCGCACCCTGCCGCTTCGAGGGTAAGGGCTACGGCCACTCCGCCATCATCTCCGGCCCCACCCCGCTGACCGGTGCCGACATCGAGGTTCCCGACCTGCGCGGCGGCTTCTCCCACATCATCGCGGCGCTGACCGCCAAGGGCACCTCCCACGTGAGCGGTGTTGAGCTGATTGCCCGCGGCTACGAGAACTTTGAGCAGAAGCTCAAGAACCTGGGCGCAAACTTTGAGGTGCTCGAGCGCAAGGCCTCCAAGGCCCCCAAGCCGGACGCCGCCATCGTCGTGGTGGAGCCCGAGGAAGTTGAGGTTCAGGGCTAATGAGCGGGCAGCAGGGAAAGAAGGCACTGCCGGAAATTGAACCCACCGCCTACGGCGATGCGCTCTACAAGGTGCTCGGTAACGCAGCGCGCGGGGTGTACAAGCTCATCGCGCGTGTCGAAATTACCGGCCGCGAGAACCTGCCGAAGAATGGCGGGTACATCATCGTTGCCAACCACACGACCGAGCTCGACCCGGTCACCGTGGCTTTCCCTGCTTTCGTTGAAGGTGCCCTGCCGCGCTTCTTGGCGAAGGACTCGCTCTTCCGCGCTCCCGTGCTCGGCTACATCATGCGCAAGCTCGCGCACATCCCCGTGGTGCGCGGCTCGGTGGATGCCCGCAAGTCACTGATTACCGCTCGCAAGGTCGTGGAGGCCGGCGGCGCCGTCGTGATTTTCCCCGAGGGTACCACCACCCATGACCCGCAGCTGTGGCCCATGCAGGCCCGCACCGGCGCGGCTCGTCTGGCCCTGTCCACCGGCGCGCCCGTCTACCCGGTGGCGCACTGGGGCGACGAACAGATTCTCGGCTACGTGGATGAGCCCGGCGAGGACGGTCGCGTGAAGGAAAAGCGCAAGGTTTCGCTCTTCCCCCGCAAGACCGTGCGAGTAAAGGTCGGACCGGCCCTCGACATCGCCTCCCTCGTGGCCGACCCCAGCCCGGAGGCGAAGCACACCCGCACCGAGCTGGGCGTGGTCACCGACGCGATGCTGGACGCCATCACCGCTGAACTTGAGGAAATCCGCGGAGAGAAGGCCCCCGAGGGACGCTGGAACCCGCGCACCAAGCGCCGCGAAGCCCCCGGCACCCCCTCGGGTCCGGTCGGCGGTGCCCTCGGCGAACCGGACGCGAAGTAGACCTTCGCCCCGGCCGCCCGCGCGATCCCGGCTCGCACCCTCCCCTTACCAGCCACACCAATGCCCGCACCCCGCATCCGTGGGGAAGCGCGAGAGAGACAGGTTCCCATGAGCTTCTTTGGACGAACCCCGGCACCGAGCCCCGAGTTCACCCTCTCACCCACCGTGGAATCCATTGCGATTCTCGGCGCGGGTAGCTGGGGCACGGCCTTCGCCAAGATCGCGGCGGACGCCGCTCGCGAGCGCGGCGACGACACCCGCGTGACCCTCATCGGTCGCGACGAGCAGGCCATGGCCGAGTGCGAACGCACCCGCGAGAACTCCCGCTACTTCCCGGGCATTAAGCTCCCCGACAACCTGCACTTCACCGCGGACGCGCCCTCGGCACTGACCGGGGCGGACCTGGTGGTCCTGGCTCTGCCGGCACAGGTTTTGCGCTCGCAGTTGCAGAACTACGCCCGCTTCATCGAACCGGATGCGCTGCTGGTCTCCCTGGCCAAGGGCCTGGAAACCGGCACAGGTCTGCGCATGTCGCAGGTCATTACCGAGGAGCTGGAGGAGGCCCTCGCGATGCGCGGCGCGGATGTGCGCGCGATCGGCCACATTCCGCACCGCGTGTGCGTGCTCTCGGGACCGAACCTGGCCACTGAGATTATGGGGGAGGAGCCCACGGCATCCGTCGTGGCGGCCCGCACCCTGCCCGTGGCCGAGGCCGTAGCCCGGGCCATTGCCTGCGGCTACTTCCGCCCCTACACCAACACGGACGTGGTCGGCACCGAAATCGGCGGCCTGGTCAAGAACGTGATTGCCCTCTGCGTGGGTATCTGCGAGGGCCGCAACTACGGCGATAATTCGAAGGCCTCCATCATGACGCGCGGCCTGGCGGAGATTACCCGCCTGGCGGTGGCGCTGGGTGGCGAGGCCTCGACCATGAGCGGACTGGCCGGCATGGGCGACCTGATCGCCACCTGCTCCTCGCCGCTGTCCCGTAACCACACGGCCGGCCGCCTGTTGGCCGAGAGGGTTGCCCCCGACCGCCTGCACGAGCACATGAGTCAGACGGCCGAGTCGATTAAGTCGGCTCCCGTGGTGGCCGAGCTGGCTCGCCGCCACGGTGTGGAAATGCCCATCGTGGAGGCCGTGGTGGCGGTGCTTTCGGGCCGCATCAGCATCGAGGACCTCGCCCCGAAGCTGCTGGGGCGCCGCCTCAAGCACGAGGGCCACTAGGGTTAAAGCTTTCTGATGTGCTGGCACCCCTTGATTCGGGTTGTGTGCCAGGACATACTAGAAGAAGATTGAATGTAAACATCCAAGGACGGATACCGTTGCGGAAAACCGGTGCGTGAGAAACGCATCAGTGACCGCGACGGTATTCGTGCGTTAGGATTATTGATGCATTGCCGTTCCACCTTCCGGACCTAATGGTAGGGGAACATTGACTAGGAGAAACACATGACCGAGAAGAAGACCGTCGCCCTGCTGTGCGGTGGCCGCTCCTCCGAGCACCCCATTTCGCTCATTACCGCCGCTGGCGTGCTGAGCGCTATTGACCGCACCGCCTACGACGTCATCACTATCGGCATTACCCGTGACGGCCGCTGGTACCTGACCGACGAGCAGCAGCTTGCCGAGCTGACTGCCGGCACTCGCGGTACCGCGGAGTTCCCCGTGGGTACCCAGCAGGTGTTCCTGCCGATGGGTGCTGGCGATTCCCGCCTGACCCTGGTGGATGCTGAGGGTAACGTTACCCGCACCGCGCCGGTGGACGTTGTCTTCCCGCTGCTGCACGGCCCCTTCGGTGAGGACGGCACCGTGCAGGGCCTGCTGGAAATGGCCGACCTGCACTACGTGGGTTGCGGTGTGACCGCCTCGGCCGTGGGCATGGACAAGCACTTCATGAAGGTCGCCTTCGAGTCCGCCGGCCTGGAGGTCGGCCCCTACGAGGTCGTGACCAATCGCCAGTGGGAGCACGAGGACCGCGAGCAGATTCTGGAGCGCGTGCTGAAGCTGGGCTTCCCCATGTTCGTGAAGCCGACCCGCGCGGGTTCCTCCTTCGGCATTACCAAGGTGGATTCGGTGGAGGAGCTCGTGCCCGCCATCGAGGAGGCTCGCCGTCACGACCCGAAGATCATCATCGAGGCCGGCATCGTGGGCCGCGAAATCGAGTGCGCCGTGCTGGACGGCCACCACGGCGAGATGCCGCGCGCATCCTACCCCGGCGAGATCGAGGTTGTGGATCAGGACCACGGCTTCTACGATTTCGAGGCGAAGTACGTCTCTGAGTCCTCGGCCGTGACCGTGTGCCCGGCAAACTTGCCGCAGGATGTGCAGGAGCGCCTGCGCGAGCTGGCTGTGAAGGCATTCCTGGCGCTGGACGGCGAGGGTCTGTCTCGTGCGGACTTCTTCTACACCGAGGACGGCCGCCTGGTCATCAACGAGGTGAACACCATGCCCGGCTTCACCCCGATTTCGATGTACAAGACCATGTGGGAGAACACCGGTATCTCTTACACCGACCTGATTAGCGAGCTGCTGACCCTGGCGATGGAACGCCCCCTGGGCCTGCGCTAGTTTCTGCATCAGCCGGGGCGCCGTATTCTGTCTTACGTACGGTGCCCCGGCTTGTGTGCGCTCTCTCGGAGCCATCGCGCCCCACCGGCCGAGCCGCAGGGGGATTCTCAGGATACATGAGAGACATTCTAATTTCTCTGGTGCGAAAAATCACTTGACGGTTATACTTTTAGGATGTCTTTGCGATTTATCGAGTAAAAGTGCATACCGATTAGGGGTAATGCAAATTTTCTCGCAAGTGAATGTAGTGCCCGCAAAGGGTAATAAACCCGGATAAGCGGTCGTAAAAATTCATGACAAGCCCCGAAGGCATACCCAAAGCGATAAGATAGACAGGAAAGAATCCGCTAATTCGGTAGAATAACTGATGGTGTTCCGTCGCTCACTGATGGGATACCTATTCACTCACGAAATATCAGAAAGTCAAGGACAACCTTTTGGGAAAACGAAACCGTAAGGTGGTCTCTGCGAGTCTGGCGACAGCACTGGTTGCTTCCGGAAGCCCCTTTGTAGCCTCGTTTGCGCAGGATATACAGGATGCCGCCCAGGTACCGGTGCACCCCGAAAACGCTGCAGACCAAACCCTAGACCCCGCCGTTGACGAACATTCGCAGACTACAGTTCCTACCCTAGCTACGGTGAGTGCATGGCCTACCACTGAAGCTACTTCCTCCGCGACGGCCGATGCTGAGGCATCCCCTCGCGCTACTTCTGATGCCCAGCCGACCCCGTCCGAGAGTGCTGAGCCGACCAAGGAGGCCGCTCCGGCACCTTCTGAGAGTGCGGACCCCACCCCTGAGCCTTCGAAGAGTGCTGAGCCCACTCCGGAGCCTTCGAAGAGCGCCGAGCCCACCCCGGAACCGTCGAAGAGTGCCGAGCCCACCCCGGAACCTTCGAAGACTGCTGAGCCCACTCCGGAGCCTTCTAAGAGCGCCGAGCCGACTCCGGAGCCTTCGAAGACTGCTGAGCCCACCCCCGAGCCTTCGAAGAGTGCCGAGCCGACTCCGGAACCCACTCAGGATCCGACCCCCGAGCCGACCCCGGAACCCTCCAAGGACGTGACCCCTGAGCCTACTCAGGACCCGACCCCCGAGCCGACTCCGGAGCCTACTCAGGACCCGACCCCCGAGCCGACTCCGGAGCCTACTCAGGATCCGACTCCTGAACCGATTCCGGAACCCTCCAAGGACGTGACCCCTGAGCCTACTCAGGATCCCGCCCCCGAGCCGACTCCGGAGCCGTCGAAGGACGCAGACCCGAACCCGGTTAAGGACCCCACTCAGGAACCTAAGCAACAGCCGGTTGTCCCCGTGCCCAATCCGGAGCCCACGAAGAACGTTTCCCAGGATCCGGTGGTTCCCGTTATCCCCGTGATTTCTGACGAACCCAGGGATAACACCCCGAACCAACCGGTGGCTCCTCCGGAGACAGAGCCCGTGGCGCCGGCGCCCTCGGTGGACCGTGAGGTTATTGCGCCGACCAGGCGTCAAGAGGACACCGTCATCTCCATCGAGGTGGTGCGCCCGAGCACTTCGTCGGCATCGAGCGAGTCCGCAAAGCCGACCCCGATTGGTGACACCGATGAGGATCCGTTGCCCTCCGGCTCCACCACGCTGGGACGCATCGCGGCGAACAATGGTTCGCAGGATTCCATCCCCGGTGCAGCCGATTGGGTGGCCGGTTACCTTTCGCGTAATAAGTCCGAGGATGACCGAACTGCAGAGGCCAGCCCCTCGAAGTCGCCCAGCTCGGCGGCAGCATCGAAGTCGCCCAGCTCCTCCGCGTCCGCTACCGCCAGCCGCTCCGCCAAGAGCGTGACCAAGGCCGACGGCGCGAACGCCTCGCAGGAGCAGGCCGTGAAGAATGCCGACGCGGATGACTCGGGCCTGTCCGGCATCGCGCCGCTGATTCTCTTCTCGCTCATCGGCATTGTGCTGATTGCCCTGGCAATCCGCTACTTCAGCCAGGGAAGCTAAGACTCCCGAACGGGTAGAGACCAGGCCGTCATTCTCCCTAGTGAGAAAAGTGGCCGCGAGCTAACGCGTAGCGCAGAATACGCGATAATTAAGGGTGTGAATCCTCAAACATCTAGTGAAACGCGGGACCATCCCACGCGCGAGACGCCTCTCGCGCAGCTGGGAGAGTCCCGCGTTCTGCGCGCCTTCATGCCCATTATCGAGGCGCATAACGAACGAGTGACCGATGCACTCCGCGCATCGGGGCGCACCGAAGCGCTCGAGGTGGGACCCGGAGACGACTGCGCCGTGCTGACCCCCTCGACCGAGCGGACCGTGGTCACCACCGATACCCTCGTGCAAAACCAAGACTTTATGGACCCCTGGCTCGGGGGCTTCGACGGAACCCGTAGTGGCGGGTACGAGGTCGGCCGCAAATCGGCCACGCAAAACCTGGCCGACGTCGCCGCCATGGGCGCGCGGCCCGTGAGCCTCTTCGCATCCCTGAGCCTGCCGGGTGAAACCCCCTACGGCTGGGTCGAGGACTTCGCCCGGGGACTCGTGGACGGCGTGCGCGCCTGCGGAGCTGAGGACTGCACAATCGCCGGGGGCGACATGGGTGCCTCCGGCGAGATTTCGGTAACCGTCACCGCCCTGGGCCGCACCGACCGGCCCGTGCTGCGCTCCGGCGCGCAGGCGGGTGACACGCTTGCGCTGGTCGGGCGTACCGGCTGGGCCGACGCCGGGTTGCGGCTGCTCCTCAACCCGCTATCCCGCCCCGCCATGGTGCTGCTGAAGGGCATCGCGAACGGCGGGCTGTCCCACGATCCGCTCCCCGAAATTCCCCTGTCCGAGGGGCTTTTGGACCTCATCGGAACCCTGAATAGCGCCGAAGCTGCCGAAATGCTCGAGGCCTGCGAACGCGCCATTGATGCGCAGATGCGCCCGGTCAGCCCGGTGCCCCTGGGCGAGGCGGCGCGCGATGCGGGCGCGAACGCCATGCTGGACGTTTCCGATGGGCTTGTCAAGGATTCGGGCCGGATCGCCCGCGCATCCGGCGTGCAGATTCACCTGGACGAGGCCGCCGTGGATGCGCTTGCCGCGCCCCTGCTGCCCGTGGCTCGTCTGCTGCTGACCATCGTCGAACACAACGAGGGGGCCGAGAGTCCCGCCTCCCTGGCCAGGGCCTTCGTGCTCGGCGGGGGAGAGGATCACGGCTTGCTGGCGACCTTCCCCGCGGAGGTGCCCGAGGGCTTTACGATCCTGGGCTCGTGCCGCGTGGACCGCGCGGGCCGAGCCCACAGTGCGGATCCCCTGGCCGGTGGGCACTACGGTGCGGGGCATCGAGGGTCGCTCGCGGCCGGTACCGTGCTCATGAACGGCGCGCCCCTGAGCGAGCTGGGTTGGGAACACTACGGGGCCTAGCGCGAGCCGGGACCCGCGGGTTCTTAGACTCTTGGGTTTCGCGGAAAATACCGTACATTTAATCGAAAATTTTATTAGAATAGAAATACGAAGCAGGGGTGGGGTAAGGGCGCGAAGACTGCGCCCACCCGCCGACCTGCGAATTACCGCAATTAGCCGTGGTGCGGGCCAACCTTGGCGCGCGTGGGCTCGCGGAAACACCAGAAACCGGAACCGCAGGAGGGGAGCATGAGGACAGAACGTGAAGACTCGCGGGGCACCCGGCCCGCCGGAACCCGCGGTGATGCCCGTCCCGGGGGTCTTTCTGAGGGGTCGAATAGCGCTTCTGCGCCGACCGGCCCCGAGCTCAACACCTCCCGGCGCGAGGCCCGCGAGGTGTACCGCCGGGCCTGCATGCGAGCCTATCGATTCGGCATCGCCTGGTCCGCGAGCGCCCGCGCGGTGGTGGACCACTACCGCGAACCCCTCAACGAGCTCAACGGCTTTCCCGTGCCCGACCACGACACCGGGTCGAACCTGGCCCACACCCTGCGCACGCTCACCGAGGAATTCGACCGGGGCATGGAGGAACTCCTCTTCGAGGACCCCGCTGACCGCGAGGACGTGCCCGGGCTGGCCCACCTGTGGGTGCGCCTGGGCGGAATCTACGAGCGCGCCATCGTGAGCGCCTCGCGGATGGCCCGTGGTAACTCCGGAACGCTACTTTGCGCTTGGGGCTTGGAAGCCGTGCGCAGCTACTGGGGCTTGCCCGGCAACCTTGCTCAGGAACTGGGTCCGGAGGCTGAGGAACTGCCCCTGCTGAGCGCCCTCGCCCGAGATGAGGAGCGGGTGCGCGCGGCTCACGCGGCCGCTTCGGGAAGCGGAGACCTCGAGGCGCCCCGCGGTTTTGACTACGCGGTGGCCGAGGCCCGCGCCATGGCCTGCGCCGCCGAGCGCGTGCGCGCGAGCGTGGGGGAGCAGATGGTGCCCTCCACGATGCTTTCCGTCATGGTGGAGCTGGCCAGCCTGGGGCTGTACTACCCCGAGGGGGAGAACGCCCCCGAGAAACTTGCGCACGGCGCTGATGAACCCGAAGCTGGCGAGCCCGGAGCTAGCGGGGCGGATGGTGCCAAGGATGTCGAGAGTGCAGAAACCCCTCTGAACCGCGCCCGCCGCGCCGCCATGCTGAGAGCCCTGGAACGCACCGCCGAGCACCCGCCCGCACCGCACCTGGCCGGAAGTGTGGACGCCGGCGCCCTTGGCTTTTACCTGGCCGTCGTGCACGCCAACCCGCGGTGGGAGGGTGCCACCCTGAGCGAGGAGGAAGTCCGGAGTATGCTGACCCCCGCCTCCGCGGCACCCGCACAGGTCGCCCCCGCCCCGGGTGCGAAGACTCCCGCAGAGGAGGGGGAGAGTGGCTGGGAGCTCATGGGTACCCTGCGCTGCGAACCCCTCGCGATGGCTCAACTGCGCCTCGAGCTGGAGGGCATGGGCGATAGCCTGCTCATCACACCTCTGGATATGGCCGCAGGCCTCTGGGCCGTGCACGTGCACGTGCCCGAGGTGGAGCCGGCACGCCGGCTCGTGACCTCATACGGGGAGTGGTCGGACGAGCGCATCTCCTCGCTCGCGGACGGGCACCACGCGGAGGGCTGCAGATGAGCCCGCGCCGCACCCCAAAGCACAGCCCCGAACAGGAGGCCCTGGACCTGGGCATTTTCGGGGCTGAGCCTGCCGCGCCCGTCGAACCCACCGATCCTGTTGTACCCGCCGAGAAGGCTGAACCCGCTGCGCTCGCCGAACCTCACAAGAGGGAACGCGCGGTGCCCCTCCTCAGCGACGAACAGCTGCGCACCACGGCCGAGCTGACCGTCCGCGACCTTGCCGCCTTCGCCCGCGGCGAGGCGAGCCGCGAGGAGCTGAGCGAACGGGCCGCGCGTCGAACCAGCGCACCCTACCGTAAGGCGCTCAGGGCGCTCAAACATTCGCTGGGCCCCGCCGCGCACGCCATGACCGACGATGCGCTCTACGAGCTCGTGGATATCGCGCTGGCCGCCCGGCAGACGACTCAGCCGGAGACGACTCAACCGGAGGAGCCCACGCCGAAGAAGCCGGCACGGAAGGCACCCGCCCGAAAGAAACCGGCGCAGAAAGAACTAGCTCAGAAAGCCTCCGCGAAGAAGGCCCCGGCTGAACGGAAAGCTGCGGTTGAACGGAGGGCCCCGGCTGAACGGAAAGCTGCGGTTGAACGGAAGGCCCCGGCTGAACGGAAAGCTGCGGTTGAACGGAAGGCCCCGGCTGAGAAATCGACCTCCGCATCAGTTGCCGCGGAGGCCAAAAGTCGTGCCCTGGCGCGCTACGCCGCCGAGGACAGCCTCGAGAACGCGCCCCTCAAAAAGTACCTGCCCGCCCCCAGCGCCAAGGCCATCGCCACGCACCTGGGAATCACCACGGTCGGCCAGATGCTCGAATACTTCCCGCGCAAGTACCTGCCGCGCGGCGAGCTCAGCTCCTTTGCCGAACTCGTTGAGGGGCAGGACGTCACCATCATTGCGCGCGTGGTGCACGTGAGCACCCGAACCATGGCGGCCCGCCGCGGCAAAATCACCGAGGTGACCATCACCGACCGGCTCGCCGACTCCTCCGCGCACGAGGAGAGCGGCTTCGGCGGCATCGGGACCGTGTCCGTGACCCCCGGCCGCGCCAACGCCTCCGCCCCGGGCACCTCCTCCCGGGGGGCATCCGGGCTGGGTCTGCGCTGGCAGGCAACCGGCCAGCACAACCCGCGCATCGACTCCCTCGCCGCGCCCGCATCCTACACGGGCTACGCCGACTCCTACGGGCAGGACGACTTTACCCAGAACCGTCCCGAGCAGGGCGGCCTCTTTGGCGTGCCCGCACCCGCGCCGCTCATCGGCGCGCAGATGAAGCTTTCCTTCTTCAACGCCTGGACCGCCGCCCGCGAAATTCGCGAGGGCGAAACCATGATGTTCTCCGGTAAGGTCGGCATCTACCGCGGCGAGTACACGCTCACCAACCCGCACTACGCCCTGCTTTCGAAGGACGCCTCCGGCTCCGAGATGAACGAGGCCGCCACCGCCCCCGTGCCCGTCTACCGGGCCCCCGCCAAGCTACCCACCGACCGCATCGCCGGGTACATGGAGCAGCTGCTGGAGAAGGTCCCGCTCAAGGAGCTCGAGGACCCGGTGCCCTACGCGATTCGTCGCGCCCGCAAGGTGCCCTCCCTCGCCTGGACCTACCGCGCCCTGCACACTCCCGACACCGAGGACACGTGGCGTGCCGCCCAGGCGCAGATGCGTTACCGTGAGGCCTTTGTGCTGCAGAGCGCCCTGGCGCGCCTGCACTCTGCCCGAGCCGCGCACCGCACGCAGGCCCGGCCGCCCATCAAGGACGGCCTGGCCGATCGCCTGCTCGAGGTGCTGCCCTACGAGCTGACCGAGGGGCAGCGGAAGGTGGGGGAGGAAATCTCCGCCGACCTCGCGAGCGAATCGCCCATGAACCGCCTGCTGCAGGGTGATGTGGGCTCCGGCAAAACCGTGGTGGCCCTACGCGCCATGCTGCAGGTGGCCGATGCGGGTGGTCAGTCCGCGATGCTCGCCCCGACCGAGGTGCTCGCCGAGCAGCACCTGCGTTCGGTGCTGGACATCCTGGGGGACATGGCCGCGCCCGAAGACCCTGACGGCTCTGCCGGAGGAATCCTCGAAGGGACTGTGCGCGTGCGCCTGCTGACCGCCTCCATGGGTACCCGCGCCAAGCGCCAGGTGCTGAAGGAGCTCGCCGACGGCACCGCGCAGATTGTGATTGGCACGCACGCCCTGCTCTCCGATGACGTGCGCTTCAACGACCTGGGCCTGGTCGTGGTGGACGAGCAGCACCGCTTCGGCGTGGAGCAGCGTGACGGCCTGCGCGGCCCCGACGGCGCCCTGCCGCACCGGCTGGTCATGACCGCGACGCCCATTCCGCGCACCGTCGCCATGACGGTGTTCGGCGACCTGGACGTGTCCGTGCTGGACACCCTGCCCGCCGGCCGCCAGAAGATTTCGACCCACGTGGTGCCCCTCGCGGAGAAGCCCGCCTGGGCCTCCCGCCTGTGGCAGCGCGCCCGCGAAGAAATCGACGCGGGCCACCAGGTGTATGTTGTCGTACCCAAAATCGGTGATGACGGCGACGGCCTGGAGGAGGGCGCCGCGTTCTTCGGTGCCTCCGTCCCGACCGTTGCAGGCACCCCCGGCCTGGGTGGTCGGGCCAGTAGCGACGGCAAGGTGCAGCTGACCTCCGTGGCCTCCATGCACGCCTACCTGAGCGCCGAGGATTCCCTCGTCGGCGTGCGCATCGGCACCCTGCACGGCCGCATGGACCCGGCCGAGAAGACCGCCGTCATGACCGCCTTCGAGCGCGGCGAAATTGACCTGCTCATCAGCACCACCGTCATCGAGGTGGGCGTGAACGTTCCGAACGCCACGCTCATGATCATCATGGACGCCGACCGCTTCGGCATCTCGGGTCTGCACCAGCTGCGCGGCCGTGTGGGTCGCGGCGGCTACGCGGGCACCTGCCTGCTGGTCACCCGCCAGGAGGAGGGCGGTGTCTCCCGCGAGCGTCTGGATGCGGTCGCCTCCACCACGGACGGCTTCGAGCTCTCACACATCGACCTGGCCCAGCGCCGCGAGGGTGATATTCTGGGTGCTGCGCAGTCCGGCTCGAAGAGCACCCTGCGCTTTCTGCGGGCGCTCGCCGACGCCGACATCATCGAGAGGGCCAGAGAGGACGCCCGCTCGGTGGTTGAGAAGGACCCGACGCTGGCTAAGCACCCGTCGCTGGCCCGCACGATTGACCGTGCCCTGGACGCTGACCGCGAGGCCTTCCTCGGCAGGGGATAGGTGCTCGGGGAATGGGGGAGCGCACTCTGCCCACTGTTCGCTAAAACCGTGCCCGCCCAAACCGTAACTGCACTACACCGCCGTTACCTAGTTAGTCAACTACTTCAGAGGAGAGACCCTATGAGCCGCATTATTGCCGGTGCCGCTGGAGGCGTGCGCCTGGCCTCGGTGCCGGGGGACAACACGCGTCCCACCACGGACCGGGTGAAAGAATCCCTCTTCTCCAAGCTGGAGAGCTACGACCTGCTGCGCGACGCCCGCGTGCTGGATGCCTTTGGTGGCTCCGGCGCGCTGGGTTGCGAGGCGCTCTCGCGCGGTGCCGCCTCCGTGACCCTGCTTGATACCTACCCGAAGGCGGTTGCGGTGATTCGTCGCAACGTCGAGGCGGTGCAGAAGGCGATGGGCGGCAAAGCTGCCGGTTCTGTGGCTCGCGTGCAGCAGTCTCAGGCGCTGAGCTACGTGCAGACCGCATCGGGCCCGTGGGACCTGGTGTTCGTTGACCCGCCCTACGCCATGCCGAACGAGCAGGTGCGCGAGCTCATGCGGGCGCTCACCCCCAAGCTCGCCCCGGGTGCCGTGGTGGTGGTGGAACGCTCCTCGCGCGATGCGGAACCCGAATGGGGCGGCGAGCTGCACTGCTTCTCGACCCGCCAGCACGGCGAGACGGTGCTCTACTACGTTGAGCCCGAAGAGCCGGCCGACGGAGACGATCCCGCCGACGACTCTGCCGACGAAACAACCTCTCACCACTTCGATACCGCGGAGGTTACCGCATGATTGCCCTCTGCCCCGGATCTTTTGACCCCGTGCACCACGGCCACCTGGAAATCGTTGCCCGCGCCGCTCAGCTCTTTGACGAGGTGATCGTGGGCGTGGCGCACAATAGCTCCAAGAAGTACCGTTTCTCCCTGGAGGAGCGCGTGCAGCTGGTGCGTGAGTCCCTGCAGGAGCTCGGCATTGAGGGCGTGAGCGTGGAGCCGATTCCGCCGGGCGTGCTGCTTGCCGAGTACGCGGCGGAGCGTGGCGCGAAGGTGCTGGTGAAGGGTCTGCGTTCGGCAACGGACTACAGCTATGAGGCTCCGATGGCAAGCATGAACCGCCACCTGGCGCAGGTTGAGACGGTGTTCTTGGCGGGCGAGGACCGCTACGGTGCGGTGTCGTCCACGATTATTCGTGAGGTGGCGTCGCTGGGTGGTGACGTGACTCCCTTCGTGCCGGAGGCGGTCGCCCGCGCCCTGAAGAGCGCCTAGTTATTCGGGTCTTGAGGCATTAACGGGCCCGTCCGCCTGACACAGAGCCGCCGACCGGGCGCTTAACCGCCTCTGCAACGTCCCCGGCCGGCCGGTTAAGCGCCGCGCGGCGCCTCCTTGAGGAGATATTTAAGAGGTGAGCGCCACTTAATTGGATTTAAAAGAGCCTTAATCTTGATTAACCGCGCGAACCACCCCTAAAATGGGACTTTGGTTTATACATTTCGTAAGGAGAAACGCCATTTCACGTGCAGACGCATCGCCGCTGGTGGTATCGGTTACTAACCTGATGCACCGTCCCGGCACCATGGAAACCCTCACCGAGGTCGTGCCTGCACCGGCAGACCTGGGTAACGCGCTCATCGGCGTGGAAGAGGGTTCGGATATTGACCTCGATATTCGTATGGAGTCTGTTGTTGATGGTATCCTAGTTACCGGCTCCGTTGTCGTGGATGTACACGGCGAGTGTAGCCTCTGCTTGGATCCGATTGATTACGAGATGTCGGCCAATATTCAAGAGCTTTTCGTCTTTGAGAAGGCCCCGGCTGGCGGCCCCGAAGACGAAGTAGATGAGCAGTACGCCGTTGAGGATGATTCGATCGACCTTGAACCGGCACTGCGGGACGCAGTAATCCTTCAACTGCCGTTCCAGCCTGTTTGTAGGGACACCTGCCAGGGTCTGTGCGCCGATTGCGGTGCGCGCCTGGAGGATGACCCCGGGCATCATCACGAGGTGTTGGATCCGCGCTGGTCGGCCCTGCAGGGCCTGCTCGGCGCAGATACCGAAAACTAAATTGTTGTTACTAGAGATTGTGAGATAGCTGTGGCTGTTCCCAAGCGCAAGATGTCCCGCGCTAACACCCGCGCACGCCGTTCCCAGTGGAAGGCATCCGTGCCCCAGCTGGTTAAGACCGTTGAAAACGGTCGCGTGACCTACAGCCTGCCCCACCAGGCAAAGGTTGTAACCGACGCTGCAGGCAACGCCCTGTTCCTGGAGTACAAGGGCCGTAAGGTTGCAGACGCCTAAGAAGCGGTGAATCCTTATGACTGAATTTCCTAGTGTTGATACTAGGGAGTTGCGTAAACGTCTCGGGGTCGATATCGACGCCGAGACGTTTTTGCTATCCCTAACCCACCGCTCCTACGCCTTCGAGAACCCCGGGGTGGAGCACAACGAACGCCTGGAGTTCCTGGGCGACTCCGTGCTCTCCCTGGCCATCGCCGAGGAGGTGTACCGCCGCTACCCCGAGCTACCCGAGGGTGAACTCGTGAAGCTGCACCACGTGGTGGTGTCCACCGTGGCGCTGGCGAAGGTAGCGCGCGACCTGGACCTGGGCCGGTACATTCGGCTCGGCAAGGGTGAGCTGCACACCGGTGGCGCGGACAAGGACTCGATCCTGGCGGACACGATGGAGGCAATCTTCGGCCTGACCTACCTGCAGTGCGGTCGCGAGGCAGCCCGCGAGCTGGTTCTGCGCCTAATCGCGCCGCTGCTCGACGACGAGAAGGTGCTGAACTCCGGCCGCGATTGGAAGACCGACCTGCTGAACCTCGCCACCGCCCGCGGCTGGGGGGACGTCAGCTATGAAGTCACCGGTGAGGGTCCCGACCACGCGCGCGTGTACACCGCGGTCGCAATCGTGGCGAACCAGAAGACGGGCACCGGCGTGGGCCCGAGCAAGAAGGAAGCGGAACGCCTGGCCGCCGAGCAGGCCTACCGGGTTCTGGTGTAGGGTGCTCGTCTAAGTACCCTGTCTAGGCTTCTCGTTGAGTTATCTCAGCTGAGCCCGCCCCTGTTGGGCCTGTGCTGATTGGAGAGATTCATGCCCGAACTGCCCGAGGTAGAAACCGTTCGCGCAGGTCTAGCCGACCATTCGCTGGGCCGCCCCGTGCAGGCGGTGCGAGTGGTCGATGCGCGTTCGCTACGTAGACACCTGCCCGGTCCCGCCCACTTCGAGGCGGCGCTCACCGGCAGGACGCTGCGCGGTGCCTACCGTCGCGGCAAGTACCTGTGGCTGACCCTGAGCGAGCCGGACGGTGCGCTCGCCGATGAGGCGCTCGTGGTGCATCTGGGCATGAGCGGTCAGCTGCTCGTGCGCGACGAACCGGGCAGCGAATTGGACAACGATTCGGGTGATGAAACGGAGGCTCGCGCGGCCTTTGATGAGCAGCCGCGGCACCTGCGCGTGGCACTCGAACTAGGACCGGTGGGAGCTACCAGCGCTGCGGGAGCCACCGGCGGTGCGGCGAGTACCAGCCGGGCAAGCACCGGGCAGCGCTTGCTCTTCGTGGACCAGCGCATCTTCGGCGGCATGTTCCTCAGCCCGCTCGTGCCGGATGTCCCCGCGGCGGTTGCGGGTGAAGTAGCCTCTGATGAAAGCGCCGTGCCCGAGCACTTTCTCGTGCCGCAGGCGGTCAAGCACATTGCCCGCGACCCGCTGGATGAGTTCTTCGACCCCGCGGCGGTGCGCCGCAAGTTCCTGCGTACCTCCAGCGGCATTAAGAAGGTGCTGCTGGACCAGTCGGTGATCTCCGGGGTGGGCAATATCTACGCCGACGAGGCGCTGTGGCGTGCGCGGTTGCACTACGCGAAGCCCGCACGCACCCTGAGCGCCGCGCAGACCCGCAACCTGCTGGAGGCGGTCACGCAGGTACTGCGCGAGTCCCTGGCGGCCGGCGGCACAAGCTTCGACGCCCTGTACGTGAACGTGCTGGGCGAGTCGGGGTACTTCGAGCGCTCGCTGAATGCCTATGGGCGGGCGGGGGAGCCCTGCCACCGTTGCGCGGAGGCGGGCCGCACCTCCCTGATCGTGCGCGAGCCGTTCCAGAACCGCTCATCCTACCGTTGCCCGCACTGCCAGCGGGCGCCGCGTTCCCGCTAGGTAAAAGCGCGGGCTAGGTAAAAGCTCCATAAAGCTTCACGCTAGATAGACGCTCCGGCGCAAAAATGACGGCGTAGCTACGTTCCTCCCAAAAACGGGGGATGTAGCTACGCCGTCATTCATTTGAACCCGCCGCGGCAAGAGCCGGCAGAAAAGGCTGGGGGGGGGGAGGAGGCGTAGGGGGTCTGCGCCTAGCGGCTGTACCTATCGCTTGTACCTGTCTCCGTAGAAAGCCCCCAGGCGCTCGTAGCCCTCCTCAATCGACACGGCGGGCTCCCACTGCAGTAGCTCGCGGGTGCGGCGCTGATTGAACCAGTGTGCCGTCGAGAGCTGCTCGGCAAGGAACTCCGTCATGGGCGGCTCATCGCCGGCCGTCACGTTCTTCGGCAGACGCTCCCACACGCGCTCGATTACGCGCCCGGCCAGGGCCGCAACCTTCGCGGGCACCGAGAAGCGCGGGGCGGGAACGCCGACCGCCTCGCAGAAACCTCCGAGTAGCTCAGAGATAGTGCGCGGCTGGCCGTTCGTGACCACCAGCGCCCGGCCCGCAAAGGCGTCGAGGCGCTGATAGCCGCGCACCAGCGCATCCGCGGCGTTATCAATGTAGAGCGTGTCAATCAGGCCCGTACCGCCCGAAAGCAGCGGCAGGCGGCCCGCGGCGGAACGCTCCAGAATACGCTCCACCAGCTGGGTATCGCCCGGACCCCACATCAGGTGCGGGCGCAGCGCGCCGGTGTGCATGACCCCGCCCGAGGGCAGGGGCGTGCCGTTCGCCTCCAGCGCCAGAAGCTCAGCGGCCGCCTTCGAACGCGCATAGTTACCGCGCGCATGCTCCGGGGACGCCACGCCGGCGCCGTCACCCACGATGGAAGATCCCGCGTGCGCCACCGAGGGCGAGGAGATGTACAGGAAGGTGCGCACCGAGTGGTTCACGGCGGCCTGTAGCATGACGCGGGTTCCGCCAATATTAATGCGCTCGTAGTCGGCCCACTCGCCGCTGACCGAAACCTTCGCGGCCGCGTGCACCACGCCGTCCACGCCGGTCATGGCCTCGTCGACGACCTTTTCGTTCGTGATGTCGCCGCGCACCTGCTCAAAGCGGGGGCGAATCGAATCGGGTAGCAGGGCCGCGATGCCCGAGTCGCCGCGCTGCAGAACGCGCACATCGTAACCGACGCGCAGCAGCTCCAGCACGCTCTCACGACCCAGCAGGCCCGACGCGCCTGTGAAGAGGATGCGCTCGCCAATACGCGGCGCGAAGTCCGACTCCTCGACGGCGCGCAGGGAACGCGGCGCGGGGTCGCTGTAGCGGGCGGCCAGGGGGCGCGCCGGCTTACGGAAACGAGCCGTGGGGGAGGCCGCCGTGTGCGCGGTCGACAGGCGGGACGCAGCCTCGCGAGAAGAGGACCCGCGCGAAGAATGAGGGGACATCATGCTCCTTAGAAAGTAAAGACCCGGCGGATTTACGCCCCGGCGAGGACCTTTGCCGCCCACTCGCCCAGGGCGGGGCGGTCAATCTTCGAATTGTGGCGAATATCGGTCGGATGCTCGTGCACCACCAGCACGGCGGCCACCTCCACGCCGGTATCCTCGGCGACCTTTCGGCGCACCAGCTGGGAGAGCTCGAAGGGTGCCACGCCCTCCGCGATGGGGAAGCGGCCCACGCCGGGCATGCGGTCGAGCAGGGCGCGCTTGAACGCGGAGGCCGACTGGCGCGCCTCCAGTACGGCGGTGTTCGCGGAAGCCTCGACGACCAGCACGGGGGCGGCGGTTCCGGCGGGGCCCACCGCAACCAGGGCGGCGCGGCGCACCTCCGGCAGCGACTCGGCGGACTGCTCGGCGGCCACCGGGGTCAGCACGCCCTGGGAGGTCAGCAGCACGTGGGCGAGGCGGCCCTCAACCCACAGGCGGCCCGAAGCATCCAGGTGGCCGACATCACCGGTATGATGCCAGCCCGGAGTGCTAATGGACTGCTCCTCGGTGACCCACAGGGTGTCGTAGCGGTCCTTCACATGCGGTGCCGAGACCAGAATCTCGCCGGTCACACCGGGCTCGTGGGTCATTTGCGAATCGACCGAACCGTCCTGTAACAGCGGCGCAATAGCCACCGCCGCGCCGTACACCGCGAAACCAACGCACACGCCGTCGCGGGCGAACGGGTCAAGCACCTCACCGGCGGCGTTCGGGGTGCCCTCGGCAATCGCCTGGCGAATCATCTCGAAGGACACATCGGTCACCGGCAGGCCCTCGGTCATGCCGTACGGGGTGTGCAGGGAGGCGTTCGGCACCAGGGCCGACAGCTCCTCCAGCAGGGGCACGGGAATCGGCGCGCCAGCGCTGAGCACCGTCTGAACCTTCGCCAGGGCCGCACGTTGCTCAGCGTTCAGCTCGTCGGCGGTCGCCACCACGTTCACCAGGGCGGCGGGGGACGCAAACACGACCGAAGCGTCGATGGCCGCCGCAGCCGAGGCCAGGGCAGAGGCCGTCAGGGTCTTCGGGCGGGTCACATCCATAGTCGGGGTCACGCTGGTAGCGCCCAGGGCCGGACCCAGCAGCGCGAAGGGCGCGAAGCCGGCCACCAGGCCGCTACCGGGCGCGAAGCCGTAGGTGTTTGCGATGGCGTCGCGCATACCCGCCAGCTGACGCTGCGTGTACACCACGCCCTTGGCCGGGCCGGTCGAACCGGAGGTGTACAGCACGGCCGCGTCAGCATCCGGCACGGGGGAGGGGAACTCCACCACGGTCGGGGTGGGGATGGGCTCGCCGAGTCGTCCCTCGGCGGAGGCAGTGAACACGGAACCGGCAACGCCCAGCAGCTTCTCCTGCGCGGCGCCCAGCGGCTCCACCGAGATGCGCTTGCCCGGCCAGAGTAGGGTGCGGGCGGCGGTCAACGCGGCGGGAATACCGATCAGGAAGCTCGGGTTGGCGCCCTTCAGCGCGCGGGTCAGGCCCGCCAAGCCCAGGCCGGTATCGGCCACGACGATGACCGCGCCGAGCTTCAGGCAGGCGTAGATGAGGGTGGTCAGGCGTGCACCGGGCGGCACCATGAGGTTCACGCGGTCGCCCGGGCGCACGCCCAGGGCGTGAAGGCGGGCCGCGGCGGCGTTGACCTGGCGGTTCAGCCCGGCCCAGGTGAGGGTCACGCTCACGGTGGTGCCATCGCCCTTGGGGTCCATGTCCACCACGGCCACGGAGGTGTCGTCGGCGCGTTCGGTGAGGGCCGCGAGCATGGGGCGGAACGCCTCGGGAACAGCGCCCTCAGCAACGGTACCCTCGCCGGCGGCTCCCGCCGAGGTTTTGGCGTCCAGGCCGTGGCGGCGCGCGCGGGCGGCGCGGTGTTCGGCCTCAGCGTTGCGCGCCGGAACCAGGGAACCGTCCTCGCCGCGGGTTCCGAAGGTCTGTGCGAGCCAGGACATAATCGGCGCGGCGATATCGTAATCCTCGGCCACCAGGTGCGAAGCCTTCTCGTAGCGGTGCACCTTCGCCTGCGGCATGCGTTCCATCAGGTCGAAGAGGTAGCGGCGCTGGAACACCGGATCCTTCGTGCCCCACTGGAAGAACGCGGGCACGTCCAGGTCGCGAATCTGCTCGGCAATGCGCTGCATGGGCGCGTACGAGGGCACGTCGGTGCCGGTCGGAATATCGCCCACGAAGTTGCGCACGCCCTCGCGCCAGGCCGGGTGGGCGTAGGGGGCGCGGTAGGTGCGGTAAATCGCCTCGTTCAGCGGGCTCGGGTACAGGCGCTTGGGTTGCTTACCCTTCGGCTGCGGCAGGGGACCGCCCGCGGGGCCGGCGCCGGGGGTTCCGGGCTCGGGCAGGCGACCCTCGTTCTGGGCCAGGCCCAGGGTCACATCAATAAACGCGGTGGAATCACGGGTGCCCAGCTCGTGCACGCCCAACGCCAGGCGCAGGGCGGCGGGAATGTTCTCAATGCCGTCGTGGTACACCGCGGTGTTGGTCAGCAGCACGCCCGAGAGAAGGTCGCGGTGCTCCAGGGCCCAGCCGAAGGAAATGAGGCCGCCCCAGTCGTGGGCGAGGGTCACGACCGGCTGATCGGTCTGATCCAGGCCGAGGGCCTTCGTAAAGTCGCCCAGGTCGGCGATGCGGTCCTCCAGGCTGCGGCGCTCGCCCTCCAGGTCCAGGTGGGTGCGCTCCGAGAAGCCCATGTCAATCTGGTCGACCGCCACCACGCGCCACGGGGCGCGCTCATTCACGCCCGCATCCAGCACGGTGCGCCACAGGTACGACCAGGTCGGGTTACCGTGCACGCACAGAATCGTGCCGATGGGCTCCAGTCCGCGTTCGGCGAGCACCGGTAGGTTGTCCAGGTAGTGCCAGCGGCGCGCGTCCGCCTGCTTTGCCCGCCGCTCAATGGGGGCGGTGGTGGGCACCTCCAGCCGGTGGGAGTAGCGCGGGTCCACGCCCGCCCACTCCTCCGGGTTGTAGGGAGGCTGGGTCTTGGGGAAGTTCAGGTGACGCATACTGGGGGTCCTTCCGGCCGAGTGCTTCGGCGGTTAGCGGAATCGGTGAGGGGATGCCGGGTTGGGGGCGGCGAACGGGCCGAAGGGCCCGCGGGGGTGAGTCGCTACCACTGAATCTCGAGCAGGGCGGTGTTCAGGCCCGAACCCACGCCCATGCACAGAATACGGTCGCCCTCCCTATAGGTGGGGGCGCACTCGGCCAGGGTCATCGGCAGCGCCGCGGCGGCCACGTTGCCCCACTTCGGGAAGGTCAGGGGGATACGGTCGCGCTCGATGCCGACCGCCTCGATAATGGCGTTCGTGTGGGCGTTCGAAATCTGGTGGGTCACGTAGGAGGTCATGTCGTTCCACTCCCAGCCGTCCTCGTGCGCCTGCTCCCAGGCCTGCGCCACGAGCTCCAGGCCGTGCCTGAGCAGGCCCTCGGCGTCGGTGTTCATGCCCTGATCGGCCTCGCCGCCGATGCACAGGTTGCGGTGCTCGGTGCCCGCGCGGGACACCGAACCGACGATGCGGTGGCCCTCCGGGTGGCGGTCAGCGCGACCAATCACAGCCGCCGCCGCACCCGAACCGAGGGTCAGGGTCGCGAACTGGGCCAGCACATCCTCGCGGGTCGAATCGGGGTTGTTCAGGATGCGCACCGCGGTACGGTGCCACGGGGAGGGATCCTCACCAGCGACAATCAGGGCGTAGTCGATAGCGCCCGCATCAATCATGGTGGAGGCGACGGTCATCGCGTTCACGAAGCCCAGGCATGCGTTCGTAATATCGAAGTTTAGGGCGTGACGCGGCAGGTCCAGGCGGTCGTGCACACCCACCGAAACGGCGGGCTCGAAGTTATCGCGAGTCACCGAGGCGTTAATCAGCAGGCCAATCTGGGAGCGGTCAATACTCGCCTGTTCGATAGCCTTTTCAGCGGCGGCGACCACGCCGTCCTCGAAGGTCTGGCCCTCGGCCCAGCCGCGGCGGGTGCTAATGCCGGCAAGGCGCTCGAGCAGGCCCTTGGGCATCTTCAGGCGCTTGTAGGTATCGGCCAGCTGCTCGTCAAAATAGTCGCTCGTGACAATCTCGGGCGGTAGCTCGTGGGCGATAGAGAGCAGCGCAGCGTTGGAATGACGAATGTCGGAGTTTGTGCCGACCTTATCGGCGGGTGCATTCAACATGTGGGCCTTTGAGGTAGAAGTCAGTGGGTGCATACGCAAAAGCGGGGAGGCGTGCTGCTTCCCCGCAGATGTCATATGCTTCTTTCCAATGTACCGCATGGCGCGGAGGAGACCCCCACTTATTTCTCGTTCTGGACGGCCCCGTTCACCGCGCGCGTAAGCCCCGGGCGGGCCCCGCACCGCGTACACTAGAGGGATGCCGCCCACACACCCGAAAGGCCCGACCTGCGGGTTCGAGCTGCAGGTTCGAGCCGATGGGCTTCGCCGCGGCGGCGCTCCGATTCCGGCACCTTCCTCTGCAGAAAGGCCCCTTGTGCACCTGATGTCGCTGACCCTGCGCGGGTTCAAGTCTTTCGCCTCGGCCACGACCTTCGAGTTCGCCCCCGGCATTAACGCCGTGGTGGGCCCGAACGGTTCCGGCAAATCCAATGTGCTGGATGCGCTCGCCTGGGTCATGGGCGAGCAGGGCGCCAAGAGCCTGCGCGGCGGCAGCATGAAGGACGTCATCTTTGCCGGCTCGGGCGACGGCGTGCAGCGCGCGCCCCTGGGCCGCGCCAAGGTGACACTGACCTTCGATAATTCGGACGGCACCCTCAGTATTCCCGCTGATCGGGTGCAGATTTCGCGCACCATGTTCCGTTCGGGCGGCAGCGAGTACGAGATTAACGGTTCCCCGGCGCGCCTGAGCGATATCCAGGACCTGCTGTCGGAGGCTGGCCTGGGTCAGGACATGCACGTGCTCGTGGGCCAAGGCCAGCTGGATGCGGTCCTGCACGCAACATCGCAGCAACGCCGCGACATGATTGAGCAGGCGGCCGGAGTGGTGAAGTACCGCCGCCGCCAGGAGAAGACCAGCCGCAAACTGGAGTCGGTGGCCTCTAACCTGACGCGCCTGAGCGACCTGGCGAGCGAGCTGGACTCGCAGCTTCAGCCGCTGAGCGACCAGGCCGAGTCCGCCGCGACCGCGCGGCAGCTGCAGGGGCGCATCCGCCAGCTGGAGTCGGTGCTTTTGGCCCGTCAGCTGGGCGTTCTGCGCGCCGAACAGGAACAGGCCGCCACCGCCGAGGCGCAGGGCACCCGCCGCGCCGAGGGCCTGAGCGAGCAGCTGCGGGCGGCCCGCGAGGCGGCCGAGGCACACCGCGAGGGGCAGCTTCGACTCACCGCAGAGGTGACGGCAGCCCAGGCCGCGGTGTCTTCCCTGCGCGAGTCTGCGGCGCGCACTCGTTCGGTGCAGTCCATCGCGGCCGAGCGCGTGCGCACCTACCGCGTAGAGCTGACGGAGGCGACCGCCGCCGCCCGCGCCGGGTACGAGCGCGCCCTGGAGGCGCTGGAGGAGCGCCGCGAGGAGTCCGAGCGCGCCACCGAGCAGTACGCCGGCTTTGAGGAGTGCTACGCGGAGGCCCTCGCACGGGTGGAGCGTGCCGCCGAGGCCGTGGAGCGTTGCGAGCGGAGCACCGGGGAGGCAGCGCACCGCCGGGCCCGCGCGCAGGAACAGCTGGATGCGGCCCGCGCCGAGGCGGTGGAGGCGACCCGCGCCTACGCGGCGGCCTCCGAGCGCGCCGCGACCCTGCGTGAGGCGCTGGGGCAGAGCCTGGGGGAGGACCCCGCCGCGGGGACCGTGACCGAGGCCCCCGCAGCCGGGGATCCTGCGAAGGATTCTGCCGCTTCAGGCGAGGACGAGTTCGACCCCGAAACCGGTGAGCTACTGGAGCGCGCCGAACCGGCCGACTCCGGGGCACCCGCCGCGGGTGCCCTGCGCGTGCTCAACGCCGTGCAGATTGACCCCGAGTACGCTCGCGCGGCGGCCTGCGCCCTGAGCGCCCTGGCCACGGCCGCACTCACCGAGTCCTCCGCTGCCCCCGGCCGTTCCCACCTGCGCGGGGAGGCCCCCTCGCACGAGCGAGTCCCCGCCGCTTCGCTTCCCGAGCTTCACGCGGAGCGCCTGGCCGAGCTGGGCGTGCGCGCGGCCCTCGAGGTCGTCGAGCCCCTGAGCGAGGAGGCCGCCGCGCTGAGCGGCATCGACGGCGAGACCCTGCGGGTTGTGGTTGCCGCCCTGCGTGAGCGCTTGGCCGGGGCCCTCTTCGCCCCGAGCCCCGAGGCGGCCGAGGCTGCCCTGCGCCTGCTGACCGCCGAGTACCCCGAAACCCCAGAAGACTCCAACGACTCCGAAAGCCTCGAAAGCTCCGAGAGTGACACCTCGACCCCCGAGGGAGAAACCGCTGGTCGGGACGTTTTCTGGCGCGTCTTTGACGCGCACGGAGTCGAGTACACCCGCTACAGCCTGCTCTACCCGGCCGAGGGCGTGAGCGCCCTGGAGCTGGCCGCGGCCCACCGGGAGGCCGAGCGCGCAGTGGCCCTCACCCGCGCCTCCCTGGACGATGCCGAGGCCGCCGTGGCCCGCGCCCGCGCCGCATCGGAATCCGCGGTCGAGGACGAACGAGTGGCCGCCAAGGCCGCCGGCGTGGCCGCCGCCGAGCACGCCCGAGCCCGCGCTGAGGCCGAGTCCCTGAAGGACTCCGCGCTGAACGTTCAGAACGAGCGCGCCCGCCACGTCGAGCGACTGGCCGCCGCCGAGCGCGCCGTGAGCGAGGCGGAGTCCGCCTACCGCGCCGCCCGTACCCGCGAGGACGAGTATCTGGCCGGCACGGGGGAGCAAGCCCCCGCCGCCACGGTGGAGCGCCGTGCCCGCCGACTGCTCGAGGTGCTCTCCGCCGAGGTGACCGAGCGCGAGGGGCAGCTGCGCGAGCTGAGCGCCGAGCTGGAGAAGACCCGCGAGAGCGCCCTCGCCGCCGATGAGGAGGTGCGCGACCTGCAGTCGAGCCACGCCGCGGCCCTGACCCTGCTGGCCCGCACCCAGACCGAGGCGGCCCGCGTGCAGGAGCGCCTGCAGGCCCTGGCCGAGCGGGTGCGCCTGCAGACGGGCGTGAGCCTGGAGCAGCTGGGGGAGGACTACTCCGAGCAGCTGCCCGTGGACGTCTCCGAAAATATCGAAAGCTTCGCGGGGGCGCCCGAAAATGCCGCGGAAAAGGGCGCGACCGAAAATACCGAAAGCGCCGCAAAGAATGTAGAAAATGCCGACGGCGCGGAAAACCCCGAGGACGAGCCCTCCGAACGCGAGATCCCCACCGCCGTTGTGCGCGCCCGCCTGGAGGCGACCCGCGCCGAGCTCACCGCCCTGGGCGCCATCAACCCGCTGGCCCTGGAGGAGTACGAGGCCCTCTCTGAGCGCCACGCCTACCTGAACCAGCAGATTGACGACCTGAAGGCGACCCGCCGCGACCTCAACACGGTCATGGACGAGGTGAGCTCCCACATCGCTGAGGTCTTCACCGCCGCGCTGGAGGACATCAACACCCACTACCGCCGCATCTTCGCGACGCTCTTCCCCGGCGGCGAGGGCCACCTGGAGCTCGACGACCCCGCCGACCCGCTGAACGCCGGCGTGGAGATTCACGCTCGCCCGGCCGGCAAGAAGGTCAAGCGACTCTCCCTGCTTTCGGGCGGTGAACGCTCCCTGGCCTCGCTGGCCCTGCTGATTGCGATTTATATGTCGCGCCCCTCGCCCTTCTACGCCCTTGACGAGGTGGAGGCTGCCCTGGACGACCGCAACCTCTCGCGCCTGCTGCAGGTGCTGGGCGAGCTGGGGGAGCGCTCCCAGCTGATTGTGGTGACGCACCAGAAGCGCACGATGCAGATGGCGCAGACCCTGTACGGGGTGTCGATGCGCGAGGGTGTCTCCGCCGTGCTGTCTCAGGATATGGAAGAGCTGCGCGAATTGCTCTAGGTTTCCTTCGGAATGGACCCGCTTGGGGCTCTATCACGCCCCTCGGCGACATTCGGGCAGGCGCGCCCGGGGTACTATTGAAAATTATGGGTGAACGCCCGCCGGCACGCTTTCTTTAAGCATTTCGGATTTTTTCCGCGCATTTCTTAAAACGGCGCGGGAAAACCCGTACACGCCAGCCGGGCTCGCCCCGTTCAGGCCCGATGCGCCGCCCCCGCCCCCGCGGGCCCGCGAGATTCGCGCATCCGGCATCAACCATCCAGGGAAGGAATAGTGATGAGCGAAAACCTGGCAGATGCTTTCCTCAACGGTAAGTCGTTGAAGAACGCCCCCGGCCCCTACTTTGGTGAGTACGGCGGGCGGTGGATGCCCGAGTCGCTGATTGCCGCCATGGATGAGCTGGAAACCACCTTTAACGAGGCGAAGAACGATCCCGAGTTCCTGGCCGAGTTCAAGCGCCTCTCCGCCGAGTACTCGAACCGTCCGTCGCTGCTGACCGAGGTTCCGAAGTTCTCGGAGCACGCCGGTGCCCGCGTCTTCCTCAAGCGCGAGGACCTGAACCACACCGGTAGCCACAAGATCAACAACGTGCTGGGCCAGGCACTGCTGGCCCAGCGCATGGGTAAGACCCGCCTGATTGCTGAGACCGGTGCCGGCCAACACGGCGTGGCCACCGCGACCGCCGCAGCCCTGTTCGGCATGGAGTGCGTGGTGTACATGGGTGAGGAAGACACCGAGCGCCAGGCCCTGAACGTTGCCCGCATGCAGCTGCTGGGCGCGAAGGTGATTGCGGTGCAGAACGGCTCCCGCACCCTGAAGGACGCCATTAACGAGGCGCTGCGCGATTGGGTTGCGAACGTCGAGAACACCCACTACCTGCTGGGTACCGCCGCCGGTGCGCACCCGTTCCCGGCGATGGTGCGTTTCTTCCACGACGCCATCGGCACGGAGGCGCGCGAGCAGATTCAGCAGCTAACCGGTCGCCTGCCCGACGGCCTGGCCGCCTGCGTGGGCGGCGGTTCGAACGCGATTGGCCTGTTCCACGCGTTCCTGGACGACCCTTCGGTCGAGATTTACGGCTTTGAGGCCGGCGGCGACGGCGTGGAGACCGGCCGTCACGCGGCGACCATCACCCTGGGCCGCCCGGGCATGCTGCACGGCGCGATGACCTACCTGATGCAGGACGAGGACGGCCAGACCATCGAGTCCCACTCGATTTCGGCTGGCCTGGACTACCCGGGTGTGGGCCCGGAGCACTCGTACCTCTCCGATATTGGCCGCGTGACCTACGAGCCGGTGACCGACACCGAGGCCATGGATGCGCTGAGCCTGCTCTGCCGCACCGAGGGCATCATCCCGGCGATTGAGTCTTCGCACGCCCTGGCCGGCGCACTGCGCGTGTGCCAGCGCTGGGCCGCCGAGGACCCGGAGGCCGCCCGCGAGAAGACCATGATTGTGTGCCTGTCGGGCCGCGGCGATAAGGACATGGAGACCGCTCAGAAGTGGTTCGGCCTGGGTAAGGCCATCCCGTCCTCGACCCTGATGACCGGTAACAAGGAGGCCGCCGCCTCCGCTGAAAAGAACGCCCAGACCGAGAGCGAGGCTAAGTAATGAGCTACCAGGACTTCATTCCCCACGCCGCCCCCTACGAGGTGGTGGACGGTACCTTCCCTCCCGCTAACTCCGATTCGCCCCTGGCCGCTCGTCTCGCGCAGTGCGAGGCCGAGGGCCGTGCGGCCCTGATTGGCTACCTGCCGGTGGGTTTCCCCACCCTGGAGGAGTCCATTGACGCGGCGATTGCCCTGGGCAACAACGGCGCCGACATCATCGAGCTGGGCGTTCCCTACTCCGACCCGGTGATGGACGGTCCGGTGATTCAGAAGGCGACCGGCCAGGCCCTGGAGAACGGCTTCAAGCTTTCCCAGCTCTTTGAGGCGGTCCGCCGCATTACCGAGGCCACCGACGCGGTGGTCGTGGTCATGACCTATTGGAACCCGGTTCTGGCGTACGGCGTGAAGAATTTTGCGCGTGACCTGGCGGCTGCCGGTGGCGCGGGCATGATTACCCCCGACCTGGTGCCCGATGAGGCGTCGGCATGGTTCGCCGCTTCCGCCGAGTACGGTCTGGATCGTATTTTCCTGGCCGCGCTGTCCTCCTCGCCGGAGCGTCTGGCAACCGTGGCGAAGGCCTCGAGCGGCTTCGTGTACGCGGTGTCGGTCATGGGTGTGACCGGTGCCCGCACCTCCGTGTCGGAGGCGGCCCGCACCCTGGTGGCGGATATCAAGGCCGCCGGCGCGAAGCGCGCGTGTGTGGGCCTGGGCGTTTCGACCCGCGCTCACGTGGAGGAGATTGGAGCCTACGCGGACGGCGTGATTGTCGGTACCGCGCTGGTGAAGGCCCTGGCCTCCGGCGGCGTGGATGCGGTAGCCCGCCTGACCCGCGAGCTGGCGGGGCGTGAGGCTTAATGTCGGCCCTGCTTTCGGCGGTGGCCCTGCCGGCGCTGTCGATTCCTTCCCCGAGCGTCTCGTACCTGCAGCTGGGCCCGTTTCGTGTGCATTTCTACGCTCTGTGCATTCTGACCGGTATGGCGGTGTGCTTGTGGCTGGGCGCCCGCCGCTGGAAGGCGGCGGGTGGTACCCCTGAACGCGTCTTTGACGTGGCGATGTGGGCCATCCCGGCCGGCATCGTGGGTGCCCGCGCCTACCATGTGCTGATTACCGACCCGGGCAGCTACTTCGGCCCGAATGTCGCTGATCCGTGGGCCTTTCTGAAGATTTGGGAGGGCGGCATCGGCATCATGGGTGCCGTGTCGGTGGGCGCGCTGGGCGCCTGGTACGGTTGCCGCCGCTACGGCATGAATTTCCCTGCTTTTGCGGATGCGGTGGCCCCCGGCATCCTGCTGGCCCAGGCCTTTGGCCGCTGGGGCAACTGGTTCAACCAGGAGCTGTTCGGCAAGCCGACGACCCTGCCGTGGGGTCTGGAGATTAGCACGTCGAGCGGTAATTTCCCCTCGCAGTATCCGGCGGGTACGCTGTTCCACCCGACGTTCCTGTACGAGTCGCTGTGGAACCTGCTGGGCGTGGCGCTGCTGCTGTGGCTGGGTCGTAAGGGCGTGCTGAAGCTGGGTCAGACTCTGTGGCTGTACGTGTTCTACTACGGCGTGGGTCGCCTCTTCATTGAGATGTTCCTGCGTATTGATACCTCGGAGATGCTCTGGGGCGTTCGTATTCACGTGTGGACTGCTCTGCTACTGGTTCTGCTGGGTGCCGCGGGCTTTGTGGTGGCCGGTCGTCGCGCGGCGGCGAAGGCCGCCGCGGGTGTTGAGCCCGGCCCCGTGGAGGTTGCTCCGAAGCGTTCGGAGAAGAAGGCCGATGATGCCGAGGACTCTGCGAGCGCCGAAGACTCCGACGATTCCGAGGGGAAGTCGGAGGCCGCCGAAAAGGCCGGGAAGTCGGAGGACACCGCGTCCAGCTGA
>ERZ1674154.5-NODE-5-length-47510-cov-13.254894_pt1 | contig 47510 bp, 27 predicted proteins | sample MGYA00581306_ERZ1674154 | MGnify/ENA primary metagenome ERZ1674154 (study PRJEB41354, sample SAMEA4873325) | human saliva metagenome | biome: human-associated habitat [ENVO:00009003]; feature: mouth environment [ENVO:08000002]; material: saliva material...
GCCAGTGGTTGCACGCCCACCGCCTCAGCTTCGACCACCCTGCCACCGGTGAGCGCATGAGCTTCACCAGCGAGTACCCGCTGGATTTGGCCTACGCGCTTGACGCCCTGCGCGAGGGCCGCGTGCAGCTCGGGTAGGTACCCGCATACCTAGCTGAGTTAAGAGAGCCGTCCGGGCCCCGGTACCGCACGGCTCACCCCGGGACCGCACGGCTTACCCCGGGACCGCCCCGCCCCGCCGACCGTCAAACGAATCGGTCGGAACACCCCCCCACACCTTCAGGAGATATCCGTGGCAACCAAAGACTTTGCGCACCTGCACGTGCACACCGAGTACTCCATGCTGGATGGTGCCGCGCGCCTGGGCGACCTCTTCAGCTACGCCAAGGAGCTGGGCATGAGTTCCATGGCCACCAGCGACCACGGCTTCCTCTTCGGCGCCTTCGACTTCTGGCGCCAGGCCAAGGCCCACGACATTAAGCCCATCATCGGCGTGGAGGCGTACCTGACCCCCGGCACGCACCGCACCGACCGCTCCCGCGTGCGCTGGGGCGATGGCTCGCGCGATGACGTGTCCGGCGGTGGCGCCTACACCCACATGACCATGTGGGCCGAGACCACCGAGGGCATGCACAACCTCTTCCGTGCCTCCTCCATCGCCTCGCTCGAGGGGCAGCTGTACAAGCCGCGCATGGACCGCGAGGTGCTGCAGACCTACTCGAAGGGACTGATCGCAACCACCGGCTGCCCCTCCGGCGAGATTCAGACGCGCCTGCGCCTGGGCCAGTTCGATGAGGCGCTGCAGGCCGCCAGCGACTTCCGCGATATCTTCGGCAAGGACAACTTCTACTGCGAGGTCATGGATCACGGCCTCGACATTGAACGCAACGTGCAGGAGGACCTGCACCGCTTGGCTAAGCAGCTGAACCTGCCTTACGTGGCCACCAACGACCTGCACTACACCCGGCAGGAAGACCACACCGCCCACGCGGCGCTGCTGTGCGTGCAGTCCGGATCGACCCTGACCGATCCCAAGCGCTTCAAGTTCGACGCGGATAACTTCTACCTGCGCTCGCCCGAGGAAATGTACTCAATCTTCGGCGATATTCCCGGCGCCTGCGAGAACACCCTCGAGATTGCCGAGCGCTGCAACGTGGAGTTCAACACCAAGGCAAACTACATGCCGAACTTCCCCGTGCCCGAGGGCGAGAACGAGGAATCCTGGTTCGTGAAGGAGGTCGAGAAGGGCCTGCACTACCGATTCCCGCAGGGTATTCCCGATAGGGTGCGCAAGCAGGCCGAATACGAGGTGGGTGTCATTACCTCCATGGGCTTCCCCGGCTACTTCCTGGTCGTGGCGGACTTCATCAACTGGGCCAAGCGCAATGGTATTCGCGTGGGCCCCGGTCGTGGTTCGGGTGCGGGCTCGATGGTGGCGTACGCGATGCGCATCACCGAGCTGAACCCGCTCGACCACGACCTGATTTTCGAGCGATTCCTCAACCCCGACCGCGTCTCCATGCCCGACTTCGATGTGGACTTCGACGATCGTCGCCGCGGCGAGGTCATCGACTACGTGACCGATAAGTACGGCGAGGACAAGGTCGCGCAGATCGTCACCTTCGGCACCATTAAGGCGAAGCAGGCGCTCAAGGACGCCTCCCGCGTGATGGACCAGCCGTACTCGGTGGGCGAGCGCCTGACCAAGGCGATGCCACCGGACGTCATGGGTAAGAACATCGCCCTGGCCAACGTGTACAACGAAGAGGATAAACGCTACGCCGAGGCCGCCGACCTACGCGCCCTCATTGAGGACCCGGTCGATAAGATTTACGGCCAGGTGTTCGAAACCGCGAAGGGCCTGGAGGGCCTGAAGCGTCAGTGGGGCGTGCACGCCGCGGGCGTGATTATGTCCAGCAAGAACCTGGTGGACGTGATTCCCGTGATGCGCCGCGAGGCTGACGGCCAGGTCATCACCCAGTTCGATTACCCCACCTGCGAGGGCCTGGGCCTGATCAAGATGGACTTCCTGGGTCTGCGTAACCTGACGATTATTTCCGATGCCATCGAGAACATTAAGAACAACCGAGGCATCGACCTGGAGCTGGAGTCCCTCTCGCTGGACGACCCCGAATCCTACCGTCTGCTGGCCCGAGGCGACACCCTCGGCGTGTTCCAGCTCGACGGCGGCCCCATGCGCGCGCTGCTCAAGCTCATGGAGCCCGAGGAATTCGAGCACATTTCGGCAGTGCTCGCGCTCTACCGACCCGGCCCGATGGGTGCGAACTCGCACACCAACTACGCGCTGCGTAAGAACGGCAAGCAAGAGATCGAGCCGATTCACCCCGAGCTGGCCGAGCCGCTCAAGGACATCCTCGACACCACCTACGGCCTGATCGTGTATCAGGAGCAGGTGATGGCGATTGCCCAGAAGGTCGCGAACTACACGCTCGGTGAGGCAGACCTGCTGCGCCGTGCGATGGGTAAGAAGAAGAAGGCGGAGCTGGATAAGCAGTACGCCACCTTCCACGACGGCATGATTTCTAACGGTTACTCCGAGGGCGCCGTGAAGGCCCTCTGGGATATTCTGCTGCCCTTCTCGGACTACGCGTTCAACAAGGCGCACACCGCCGCATACGGCCTGGTGTCTTACTGGACGGCCTACCTGAAGGCGCACTACCCGCAGGAGTACATGGCCGCGCTGCTGACCAGCGTGGGCGATAACAAGGACAAGCTCGCGCTGTACCTGAACGAGTGCCGCGCCATGGGCATTACCGTGCTCGCCCCGGACGTCAACGAATCCGCCCTGACCTTCACCCCCGTGGGTGAGGATATCCGCTTCGGCATGGGCGCAATCCGCAACGTGGGCGCGAACGTGGTCGAGGGCATGGTCGCCGCCCGCGAGGAGAAGGGCCGCTACGAGTCCTTCAACGACTTCCTGAAGAAGGTGCCGCTACAGGTGTGCAACAAGCGCACCATCGAATCGCTCATTAAGGCGGGTGCCTTCGACGACCTGGGCCACACCCGCCGCTCGCTGTCCCTCATTCACGAGGCGGCGGTGGATGCGGCCGTGGCCGTCAAGCGCAAGGAGGCGGCGGGCCAGTTCGACCTCTTCGGCTCCCTCGGCATGGACGACGCCCTGGGCGACGAGCTGACCGTGACCATCCCGGACGTGCCCGAATGGGATCGCCGCGAGAAGCTGAACTTCGAACGCGACATGCTGGGCCTGTACGTTTCGGACCACCCGCTGCGCGGCCTGGAGCGCGCCCTCTCGGATGCCGCCTCGCACTCGGTGCACGACATCATCAGCGAGGACTCGCACGTGCGCGACGGCGAAACCGTCACGATTGCCGGCATGCTCACCGGCGTTTCGCGCCGCATCGCCAAGTCCAGCGGTAACCAGTACGCCTCGGTGGAGCTGGAGGACCCCTCGGGCGCGACCATCACGGTCATGTTCTTCTCCCGCGCCTACGAGACGATGGGGGCCGCCCTGGCGGACGACCTCATCTGCTCGATTCGTGGCCGCGTGCAGCGCCGCGACGACGGCAGCGTGAACATGAGCGCCCAGGAACTGCAGATCCTGGAAATCAGCGATGACGGCCGCGCCGCACCCATCACGATTGCGGTGCCCGAGTACCTGGTGACCGAGGCGAAGCTGCGCGAGCTGAAGGAGACTCTGCGCGACCACAAGGGTACTGCGGACGTGCGCATGCTCATCCGTACCCGCGATAAGGAACAGCTGGTGCTGCTGGATTCGAGCGTGCGCGTGGAGCCGAACCCGAGCCTCTTCGGCGAAATCAAGACGATTTTCGGCCCGAGCTGTATTCGTCGCTAAAAGAAGAAGACCTCCGCGAGGGGCGGGCAACGCTCAGGGCGGATTCCGAACGTTCTTAAACGTTGGAGTCCACCCTGAGCGTATATTTGCGTATATTCAACGTCACTATTCGGCTCAACCGCCGTCTATCGCGTTAGAATGGGTATAAATATTCTTGAGCGCTGTATATACGGGCGCCACACCGCGCGCCCAGCCAAGGAGAAACGCATGTACTGCCCCTATTGCAAGCACACCGATTCGCGCGTTGTCGACTCCCGCACCACCGATGACGGCGCCGCCATTCGCCGCCGCCGCCAGTGCACCTCCTGCGCTCGCCGCTTTACCACGGTCGAAACCACCACCATTTCGGTGATTAAGCGTTCCGGCGTGACCGAGCCCTTCGACCGCTCCAAGATTGCCGCCGGCGTGCGCAAGGCCTGCCAGGGCCGCCCCGTGGGGGAGGACGACCTCGCCAAGCTGGCCCAGGAGGTCGAGGAGCTGATTCGTGCCCGCGGCCTGGCGGAAATTAACGCTCACGAGGTGGGCCTGACCATTCTGGAGCCGCTGTCGAAGCTGGACGCGGTCGCCTACCTGCGTTTCGCGAGCGTGTACCAGGCCTTCGAGAACCTTGAGGACTTTGAAGAGGCAATTGCCCGTCTGCGTGAGGACCGCATCGCCCAGTAGTGACTTTTTAGCCCAGTAGCTAACTAAACCTAGCTAATTCAGCTGGTAGCCGCTATAGACGAGCGACAGTATACAGAAGGGACCGCCTTCCGAATCATTCGGAAGGCGGCCCCTTCTGTTGCGTTTAGCCACCTCGCCGCGATACCGTTGTGGCCGCGCGGGTTTAGTGGGGGAGCAGGCCCTTAAGCCTCGCCGCGGCGCTGACGCGGCCGCGGGTGGGTTGAGGAGACCTTACGCCTCGCCGCGGCGCTTACGCTCGGGCAGCATACCGCCGGCCCACAGTGCCGCACCCACAATACCCGCGTTGTTACGCAGGGCAGCCATGACCATGGGGGTACGAATCTGATCCTCAAAGTAGGGCATGAACTTCTCCGGGTTCTTGGAGATGCCGCCGCCAATGATGAACAGGTCGGGGGAGAAGAGCATCTGAACGTGCTCGAAGTAGCGGTACAGGCGCTTGCCGTACTTCTTCCAGGACAGTTCGTGCACCTCGCGGGCACGGGCAGAAGCCTGAGACTCGGCGTTGTGGCCGTCGAGCTCCAGATGACCCAGCTCGGTGTTGGGGATCAGCACGCCGTCGTTGATGAGGGCGGAGCCGATGCCGGTACCCAGGGTGATGACAGCAATCAGGCCGTCACGGTTACGGCCCTGACCGTAGGTTGCCTCAGCCAGACCGGCTGCGTCAGCGTCGTTGAGGCCGTAGACGGTGCGGCCGCCCAGCGCCTCGCTCATGACCTGCTCCAGGTCGGTGTTAATCCAGGAGTCGTCCACGTTCGCTGCGGAGAAGACCATGCCGTTCTTCACCACGGCGGGGAAGTCGATGCCGACGGCCGACTCGGGGTCCGGTGCCAGGTCACGGCCCTGCAGCTCATCGACTACGCGGCGTACGACCTCAGCCACAGCCTCGGGGGTTGCGGGCTTGGGGGTGTCGATGCGGAAACGGTCGGACACGAGGTCGCCGGTGCGCAGGTCGACGATGCCGCCCTTAATGCCGGTGCCTCCAATGTCCACACCAATCTGCAGGTCCTTGGGGGTGGGGGCGGGTAGCTCGGTGATGACGCCGGGCTCGGCGTAGTTAGCCATGATTTCCCTTTCTGTCCTCCGCGAGCGCGGAGGCACGTGTCTGTGATAACGAGTGATAATGAATCGATTCGGCGCGTTCGCCGAAAGAACTGGGCTGACCTAGGGGAGGGTCAGGATATCCGCACCGTCGGCGGTTACCACGAGGGTGTGCTCAAACTGGGCGGTGCGCTTGCGGTCGCGGGTGACGACGGTCCAGTCGTCATCCCACAGGTCCCACTGGATGGTGCCGAGGGTGAGCATGGGTTCGATCGTGAAAATCATGCCCTCACGAATCTCGGTGTCGTAGGCGGGGGCCGCATCGTAGTGGGGGATGATGAGGCCCGAGTGGAACTCACGACCCACGCCGTGACCGGTGTAGTCGCGGACAACGCCGTAACCGAAGCGGGCGGCGTACTTCTCGATGACGCGGCCGATGACGTTCACCTGGCGGCCGGGCTTCACAGCCTTAATCGCGCGGTTGAGGGCCTCCTCGGTGCGCTCGACCAGCAGTCGGGACTCCTCGTCCACGTTGCCGATGAGCAGGGTCTTGTTGGTATCGCCGTGCATGCCGTCCAGGTAGGCGGTCACGTCCAGGTTGAGGATATCGCCGTCCTCCAACACCGTGGTGTCCGGAATACCGTGGCAGATGACCTCGTTCAGGGAGGTGCACACGGACTTGGGGTAGCCGCGGTAATCCACGGTCGAGGGGTAGGCGCCGTGATCGCAGATGTACTCGTGGACCAGCACGTCAATCTCGTCGGTGGTGGTTCCGGGCACGCAAATCTTGGATGCTTCAACGATGGCGCCGGCGGCAATCTTGCCGGCGGCACGGACCCGCTCAACTTCCTCGGGGGTGTACATGTTCGAGTCGTTACCCTCGTTGGCGGTGGGCTTACCCACGTACTCGGGGCGAACAATGTGCGAGGGGACCGGGCGCATCGGGCTGACGCGTCCGGGGGTCAGGCAACCGACAGGTGCGTGACCGGGTTCGGCGGGCAGGTTGTGCGAAGTATTCTTTTTGGTTGAAGACATAGCTTCATCTTACCGGGCTTAAGGGGTATCTGTCCGGTGCGGGGACGCGGAAAATCGGGCGAACCGAAACCCGTACCTTTTTCCCAGATTGTGAATAAAATTTCACGGCTGCCGGCGCCGGGACAGGGAACTAAGGAGAGGCCATGGAAGCGCGGTGCGTGAGGCCGCCCCTGCCTCGTTGCTACACGCGTACGCGTGTGAGATGCTAGACATGCTGACTCAATACCGTCGAAGGAGCACCATGAGCAAAAACCACCTGGGCGAAGCCATCGAATCGGCAGTCGAAAAGACCCTGAACGCCGCCACCGAAGCTACCAGCCCCCGGGGCGAAGAGTACTGGTACAACCTCGCCACCGGTGAGGTTGAGCGAGGCCAGCAGAGCGCCGTGACCTCCCTCTGGGGCCCCTTCAAGACCTACGAGGAGGCGGCACACGCCATGGACCGCGCCCGCGAACGCAACGAGGCGTGGGACAAGGACGGCGGCCTGCTCTAAAACGCAGCTCCCCCCCTCAAGCGCTCGGGTTCTTGAACGTCCCGGGCGCTTGCACCTAGCAGAAGACCCCCGCACCCTGAAATACCGGGTACGGGGGTCTTTCTTCTAAAGCTTTTTAAACCTCAAGCCTACTCAAAGGTGTGCTCGGCCGCCGGGAACTCGCCCGAACGCACCTGCTCGCGGTAGGCGCGGGCGGCGTCCTCCATGACCTTGCCGATCTGCGCGAACTGCTTCACGAAGCGCGGCACGCGGCCCTCGCGCAGGCCCATCATGTCCTGCCAGACCAGCACCTGACCGGTCGTCACGTTCGACGCACCGATGCCGATAGTCGGCACCGCGCCCACGGCCTCATCCACGCGGCGCGCAACCTCCGCGGTCACCATTTCCATGAGCACGCAGAACGCGCCGGCCTCAGCCAGGGCAACGGCATCCGCAAGGACGCGCTCGGCGGCCTCGCCGCGACCCTGCACGCGGAAGCCACCCAGGGCATGCTCCGACTGCGGGGTGAAACCAACATGCGCCACCACCGGAATACCGGTACGCACCAGGGCGCGAACCCACTCGGTCATCGAGGCATCCGCCTCAATCTTGACCGCGTGCGCACCGCCCTCCTTCATGAGGCGAACCGCGCTCGCCACCGCCTGCTGCGGTGACTGCTCGTAGGAGCCAAACGGCAGGTCGGCAACCACCATGGCGCGGGAGGCACCGCGAGAAACCGCCGCAGCCAGCGGAATCATTTCGTCCAGGGTAATGGTCAGGGTCGATTCGTAACCGAGCACCACGTTCGCCGCGGAATCACCCACCAGAAGCATCTCGATGCCGGCACGGTCAAAGACCTGCGCCGTCAGAGAGTCATAACAAGTCAGCATGGAGAATTTCTGCCCGGTCGCCTTCGCCTGCGCCAGGTGCACGGTGCGCACCTTCTTGACGGTATCGAGGTCAAAAGGCTTCGATGCAGAAGCGGGCGCGGGAGCAGCCGCGGAGGTAGCGGCAGGCTGTGCCGCGTAGGGCGAAGAGATCTCGGAAGAACGCTCAGTAGTCATGCTGACTATTCTAACCCTGCGCGGCCTCAACCTATCGTACCGCTCACCGTGCAGGAACCACGCCTAGTTCCAGATGAGGTTGATGTAGTAGGTCGGGAACGACGCATTCGTGTTCTTGCGCAGAAGCTCCGGAATGGCGAGGGCGGCCTCCTCAAACTCGCGCGGCAAATCGCGCTGAAGGAGCGCCTGCTGCACCATGGCATCCCAGTAGACCTGCATGACCGAGTAGTTGCAGACCTCCTGCACCACGTCCGCGGCGTACGATTCCCACGCCTTCAATGCTTCATCTTCCGGACCGAAGAACCCCTCGTAGCCCTGAGAGAGGCCCTTATCGCAGGCGCTCACCGCGTTCTTCGAGTACTGCAGCCAGTAGCTGCGGCTCAGCTCATCCGAACTGTTGAACGTAAATGCCTCATAGTCTGCCTTCAGCAGGGCGTAAGATGCCTGAATCGAACCGGCCAGCGGGGCGTGCGAGGAGAAGACAATAACGTCCAGAAGGGCGGCGATGTACTCCATCTGCGCCTTCTCGTGGGCCATGCCGGAGGGCCGCACCGACTGCGCGTAAAGCTGCACGAGGGCGTCCACGGAATTCACGAAGCGCTGAACGTCGGCCGTAGCCTTCACCATCAGATTCAGTAGGCGCTGAACACGCTGGTAGTCTTCGGCTACCTGCGAGAACAGACCGTAGGGCAGCACGCCTCGCTCCGAGGCCACCGCCGCCAGCACCTGGGCCGTCAAGCGCTGACTCTCCGCTTCAGCCCTCGCCACGCTCAGCAGTAGGGCACCACAATAGGCCGAAGCACGGCGATCCACCAGCTGGGGCTGCTGCTGATGCAGCGGCAGAAGGCACTCGTGAATCTGCCGGAAAATCGCGCTCTGCGCCAGGGCCTTCTGGCCCAGCTCCCCGGCCTTCAGGCGCACAGTGTCGGCGGAGAAATCGCGCGGGGTAAAACGGCGGGCGTCCTCGGCGGCAAAGGGCGAATAGGGGCGGCCCATCAGCGGCTGCAGCAGCGACATCGTGGTAAACAGCGAGAAACGGGCCGATACCGGGTACAGAGAATCTGGGTAGCTCGGCGCATCCACCGCGTTCACTCGCTCCGTGCACAGCGTCAGCCAGGTCTGCTCCACCGACTTCGGCGAATAGGCAGGTGTGCCGATGCCAAGGATGCTCTCACCAAAGGCCTCCGAGGGAATCTTGCCGGGGTTCATCTGGCGCAGCTGCATCTGAGCCAGCGCCAGCTCCACCGTGTAGTTCGTGCGGCGCTTCTTGCCCGCCTCATCAAGATTCTGGAAAGGACGCACCGCCGCAATCTTTTGGGCGCGCGCCTGAGTATGCAGCTCCTTGTTCATCGCGAATTGCTGCGGGTTGCGCTGAATCATTTTCGACACCGCGTAGGCGCTTTTCCCGTTCAGCTTCTCACGGCGCTGAGCACCCTCGGCCGAGAGCGCGTCGTACTTGCCGCGCGTCGCCTGCACGTAGCAGGAGCGAATCAGCTGAAGGGGCAGGAAGAAGAACGCAAACTTCCACGACCAGGTGAAGAGAACAATGGGGATCACGGCGCTCGACCCGACGCGACCCGTGTAACCGAGCCAATAGAGCTCCACGGCCGCACCAATCAGCGCGAACAGCGCCACGGTACGAGTTTTAAACGCGATGCGGGAGGGCCGATCCAGCAGGTAGGTCGTGCCGCCAGACTTGTTGTTCCTCATGACCAGCGGGCCAAACGCGGCAATCACCATGAGGCAGGCCAGGTAGATGACGAAGAAAACAATCGGTGCCGCGACCAGCAACAGCCACTCTAAACCGGTGGGATCGGCACCCACGATGCCGGCCGCCAGCGGAATCTGCGCGACTGAAGAGAGAGGAAGGGAATGTAGCATACGTCCATTATGGCAAGGGGAACGTGGGGGCACCGAGCGGACGGTCATTTGCCGGTATTTCGGACGAGCCCCGAAGGGGAAAACCGGAAGAGACGGGCCGAACGGGGGAGGGGAGCGCACGAGGCACCGGGCCTTGACTGGAGAGCCCCGCTACGAGAATTTACACAAACGAAACCTCGCGCCCGCCCCTTACACCGCCGAACCCGATAGGCTAGAGAGACAAGGAACAGACACCCGGTGCTCGCACCCCGCAAGGATGCGCCCCGACGCACCGGCACCCCAAGCGAGAGGCCACCCATGGACCGCCAACAGGAATTCGTACTGCGCACCATCGAAGAACGCGACATCCGCTTTATCCGCCTCTGGTTCACCGACGTGGTGGGAACCCTTAAATCCGTCGCGCTCGCACCCGCCGAGGTTGAAAGCGCCTTCGACGAGGGCCTGGGCTTTGACGGCTCCTCCATCGAGGGTTTCTCCCGCGTCTACGAATCCGACATGCTACTGCAGCCCGATCCCTCCACCTTCCAGATTCTGCCCTGGCGTGGTGAGGAAGACATCACCTCCCGCATGTTCTGCGATGTGCTCACCCCCGACGGCGAAGTCAGCGCCTCTGACACTCGCGGCGTGCTCAAGCGCGTGCTCAACAAGGCCGCCGAGATGGGCTTCACCTGCTATACCTCGCCCGAAATCGAGTTCTACCTGCTGGAGTCCTCCAAGCTCGGCGCCGACGGCTTCCCCGTGCCCGTGGACCACGAATCCTACTTCGACCACACCCCCGGCGGCATCGTGCAGGAATTCCGCCGCAAGGCCGTGACCATGCTCGAAGAGGTTGGCATCTCCGTGGAATTCAGCCACCACGAAACCGGCCCCGGTCAGAACGAAATTGACCTGCGCCACGCCGACGCCCTGCAGACCGCGGACAACGTCATGACCTTCCGCACCGTCGTCAAGGAGGTCGCCTACTCGCAGGGCATGTACGCCACCTTCATGCCCAAGCCCTTCACCAAGTACGCCGGCAGCGGCATGCACACCCACTTCTCCCTCTTCGAGGGCGACACCAACGCCTTCTTCGAGGCCGGCGCCGAGTACCAGCTCTCCAAGACCGCGCGCCACTTTATCGCGGGCATCCTCAAGCACGCCCCCGAGTTCACCTCGGTGACCAACCAGTTCATCAACTCCTACAAGCGCCTCTGGGGCGGCGGCGAGGCACCCTCCTACGTCTCCTGGGGCCACAACAACCGCTCCGCCCTCGTGCGCGTGCCCCTGTACAAGCCGAATAAGATGCAGTCCGCCCGCATCGAGTACCGCGGTCTCGATTCGGCCTCCAACCCCTACCTGGCCTACGCCGTGATCCTGGCTGCCGGTCTGAAGGGTATCGAAAACGAGTACCCGCTCATGCCCGCTGTGACCGAGGACCTCGCCGCGATGACTAACGCCGAGCGTCGCGCGATGGGCTACAACCCGCTGCCCGCATCCCTGCGCGAGGCCATTAACATCACCGAGGAATCCGAATTCATGGCGGAGGTCCTGGGCGAGCAGGTCTTCGACCACTTCCTGCGCAACAAGCGTGCCGACTGGGATCTGTACCAGGCGCATGTGACCCCCTACGAGCTCAAGTACAACCTCGGAATCCTCTAAATTGAGTGACTGCTGACGGAACAGGGCGGTACCCGCTACCGGTGACGTACCGGCGGGTACCGCCCGCAGGCCTATCCGCCGCACCTATCAGCTTCACCTTCACCGCCGATTTTTACCGCCGAATCTTTACTCCCCACCCCACGGATTTCTACCCACGGATTTCTACCCACAGTTCTCACGCTATGACTGACAGCTCACACTACCCGCCCACCGGGCTGATTCGCATCGTCGACCCGGCCAAGGAACCCAAACCCATCAGCGATATCGCCCCCGAGGTACTCGACGAAGCCCAGCGCGCCGAAGCCGAACGCAAGGCCCAGTTGCGCCTGCGCACCCGCATGATTGCCGCGGGCTTCCACGACCCCTCCAAAGCCGAACGCTGGCTCAACGCCCCCGAGCTGGCCTCGGTCTCGCAGGATGCGCTCCTGAGCGGCCTGCGCCTCTCGCCCTCCCCGGACACCGCGCTACCGGCCCTCGTACGCCTCATCGAGAAGCACCCGGCAGTGGCCGAGCGCGCCAACCGCGGCGAAGAAGAATTCGGCATGTACCGCATACTCGGCGCCTCCCAGGCGATTGGTGATTTCCTCTACCGCCGCCCCGAGCTCATCGACCCGCTCTTCGACACGCAGGTGTACCCGGCCGAGAGCGCCCTGATTCGCTCCCAGCATCCGGCCTCGATTCTGCCGGAGACCGACGGGGAATTCCTAACCCCCATCGCTCCGCTGGACACCCCCTACCGCCGCGATATCCTCACCGCCCTGGGCGCCGACCCGCACTCGGAGCGTCCGCGCGCGGCCGCCGAACAGACCGGCAAGGACGGCTACGTGACCCTGCGCGTGGCCTACCGGGCCGCCCTAGCGCGCATCGCCATGATTGACGTGTGCTGCGAAGACCCGGTAGAGATGATGCCGACCATCGGCCGCCACCTCGCCGATTTGGCCGCCGCCGCGCTGGAGGGTGCGCTCGCCATCGCGCGCACCGAGGTGGCGGAGGGGCTGGGCCCGGGCCTGGCGGCTCCTCGCCGCGGTGAGGCCGTGGACGCCCTGGACCTGGCGATTATCGGCATGGGCAAGTGCGGTGCCCGCGAGCTGAACTACATCTCCGACGTTGACGTGGTGTACGTGGTTGCGCCCGTGGAACCCGCCGCCGCTGGCACCGCACCCAGCGCCGGGGCAGAGGGGGAGAGCGCCCCGCTCAAGCTCACCGAGAACGAATGTTCCACCATCGGCACGGAACTCGTGCACGCCCTCACCCGCGCCATCATGGGCCCCGCGCCCGAGCCCGCCCTCTGGGAGGTCGACGCGAACCTACGACCCGAGGGCAAGGACGGCCCGCTCGTTCGCACCGTCGAATCCTACGTTCAGTACTACAAGCGCTGGGCGGAAAACTGGGAGTTCCAGGCGCTTCTCAAGGCGCGTCCCATCGCCGGTTCGGCGCAGCTGGGTGCCCGCTACGCCCGTGCGATTGACCCCTTCGTCTGGGAGTCTGCCGCCCGTGAATCCTTCGTGGAATCCGTGCAGGCCATGCGAGCCCGCGTGACCGACAATATCCCCTCGCACCAGGTGGACCGCCAGATTAAGCTGGGCCCGGGCGGCCTGCGCGATATCGAGTTCACCGTGCAGCTGCTACAGCTCGTGCACGGCCGCACCGACCCCGCCGTGCGCACTAAATCCACCGTGGACTCGCTCGCGGCGCTGACGGCGGTCAGCTACATCAGCCGCACCGACGCCGAGGCATTCAGCCGCGACTACAAGAAGCTGCGCGTGCTGGAGCACCGCATCCAGCTGCAGCAGCTGCGCCGCACCCACCTGATGCCCGAGAAGGAAGCTGAACAGCGCGCCCTGGCCCGCTCGATTCTCTCTCCGGAACGCAACGGCACGCTCTCTGCCGAGCAGATGCTCAAGGCGTGGCAGAAAATTAAACGAAACGTCCGTTCTCTGCACGAACGGATCTTCTTCCGCCCGCTACTCGCCGCCGTCTCCACGCTCAGCCGTGACGAGGTGGTCCTCAGCGAGCAGGCGGCACAGGACCGTCTGGCCGCCCTCGGTTACCGCGACCCGCGCGGGGCCATGCGCCACATCAAGGCCCTCACCACGGGGCTTTCCCGCAGCGCAGATATTCAGCGGCACCTCATGCCCGTGCTGCTGGGATGGTTCGCCCGCGGCGTGGATGCGGACGCCGGCCTGCTCGGATTCCGCATCGTCTCCGAGTCGCTCGGTAGCACCAGCTGGTACCTGCGTATGCTCCGCGACTCGCCGGCCGCCGCTGAGCGCCTGAGTCAGCTGCTCTCCAGCTCGCGCCTCATGACCGACCTGCTGGAGGATGCCTCCGCCTCCATCGCCTGGCTGGACAAGGTCGACGACCTCAAAGCGCTGGGGGAGGAGGCCCTTGAATCCGAGATTTCCTCGCTGCTGGCGCGCCACGAGGACGCCGTCGAGGCGATGCGCGCCGTGCGCTACCTGCGCCGCCGCGAAACCCTGCGTACGGCCATGGGCTGGACGCTGGGCATCGTCGACATCGAGGACACCTGCGCCGGCCTGGCCGCCATTGACGAGTGCACGATTGACGCGGCGCTGCGGATTGCTCTGCGCGAGCTCCAGAGCACCGCGGAAGAATCCGAAGCCGGGGAGACGGCGGGGGAGCAACTACTTACTCGCATCGCCATCATCGGCATGGGTCGCCTGGGCGGGGCCGAGAACGGCTTCGGCTCCGACGCGGATGTTATGTTCGTACACGAACCTCTCGAAGGGGTCGACGAGGACTCCGCGCAGGAACAGGCCGCGCGCATCGTGAACCGCACCCTCGCCCTGCTCAAGCAGCCCGTCAAGCCCCCGATTCGCGCCGAACGCCCCCTCGAAGTGGACGCCGACCTGCGCCCCGAAGGCAAGCAGGGTGCCATCGTGCGATCGTTGGACTCCTACCGCTCCTACTACGAGCGTTGGGCCGAAACCTGGGAGTTCCAGGCGCTCACCCGCGCCCGCCCCATCGGCGGCGACCCACAGCTCGGCGAGGCCTTCGTGGAGCTCATCGACCCGTACCGCTACCCGGCCACCTTCACGCCCGAGCAGGTGCAGCAGATTCGCCGCATGAAGGCGCGCGTGGAGAACGAACGCATGCCTCACGGCGCCGACCGCACCCGCCAGCTCAAGCTGGGCCGCGGCGGCCTGTCGGACGTTGAGTGGCTCGTGCAGCTACTGCAGCTGCGGCACGCGCACGCGGTGCCGGGCCTGCGCACCACCTCCACGCTGAAAGCGTTGGATGCGGCGGTCGAGGCGGGTCTGGTCACCGCCGAGGACGCCGAGGTGCTCAGCGGCGCATGGTTGCTCGCCACGAAGATTCGCGGCGGCAACGTGCTACGCGGCGTGCGCCAATCCGACACCCTGCCCTCGGGTCGCGCCGACCTTGAGGCCATCGCGCGCTGGTGCGGATACCCCGCCGGCAGCGCCCGCGCCCTCGAAGAGGACTACCTGCGCCAGACCCGCAACGCCCGCAAGGTCTACGAGCGGCTCTTCTTTGACGAAGCCTAGAAAGGAACGAGTCCTAGAAAAACCAGCCTGATATTTTCGTTGCTGCGGTTTTCATAGGGGAGGGGCGAGGAATCAAAATTGGTTCCTCGCCCCTTTTACGCGCCCCGCAGAAGTCTTTCGAGGTGACAGAATTTTCCGCGAGTGTTCCGCATCGAGTGTTGGTGAGGGCAGAACGGCTCCGGCCTCGAAATGCATAAATGTGACTGGCACCATGAAAATAAATTTTGTTGACCCCCGTCGAAAATGAGTCAAAATGCCCTGTTTTAGCCCGGAATTTCGCGGAACGCGGGGTGTTGTGCGAAGGATTTGGCAAACACTCAAAAACCCCGTATAGTATTTACCTGTCAGCACGACGGAGCGAAAAACTCCAACGGAATGATTCAAATTGAATACGCTGATATGCGGTTGTAGCTCAGTTGGTAGAGCACCACCTTGCCAAGGTGGATGTCGCGAGTTCAAGTCTCGTCAACCGCTCGTAAGGACTCCAAGAGTTCGAACGCGTTCCCCTCGGGGAGCGTATGCGGTGAGGTGGTCGAGTGGTTAGGCAGCGGCCTGCAAAGCCGTGTACGCGGGTTCGAATCCCGTCCTCACCTCGCAACAAAACAACTGTTTTGTGAGCGCGATTGGCGCAGCGGTAGCGCGCTTCCCTGACACGGAAGAGGTCACTGGTTCGATCCCAGTATCGCGCACAGATGAAGCCCTGATTCTTCGGAATCAGGGCTTTTGTGTTTAATCTTTTGGTTTTCTTGGTTTGCGGAGAGACGGTGCTCCTCAGCTGACTTGTGTCTGTTCTGGAGGCGGTGCTCCGTATATTTCCTCCGCGCCGTCGCAGGGAACCCGCCCTCGCTTCGCTTCGGGCACCCTGAGGGCGCTTCCGGAAAATACGCTCGCCCCGCTCCGTGTCCCCGATGTCACGACGGAGGGCACCATCCCTCTGCCCCGTAGGTAAAACACTCGAGCCCGGTTCAGTAAGGGCAGGGCTTGTGTGCGCGATACCGGTATAACGAACTTAAGGGGGAGGGGCTGTTGCCCTCTCAATCTTTTGCTGGCTCCGCCGGGTCTACATTTGTAGGGCGTGCATCTTACACACTTCCTCCGCGCCGTCGCAGGGAACCCGCCCTCGCTTCGCTTCGGGCACCCTGAGGGCGCTTCCGGAAGGTGTAAGTCTGCCGCCGAATCTCTTCAATAGCTCACCGATACGACCAAAAGCTTTGCGCACCGCCCCTACCTCCGATACCCTAATGGAGGAAATCTACACTCACAGATACACCGCCGTATCGCAAAGGAACACCCGTGAAATCCTTCCTCAAAGGGTTCGGCATCTTCTTCGCCGTATGCCTCGTCTTCTCCCTCTGGTACGTCATCCTCGGCGCCTTCATTATCGTGCTCATCCTGGGCATCATCCTAACCATCCGCAAAAACCGGTACTTCGCATCCCCCGAATTCCAGACGCACCGCCAACGCACCGCCACACTCGCCAGCGAATACAACGAAATCGCCAGCTACGTACACGACATCTACACGCACGGAATCTACGAATTCGGCACCTCCACCAACGGCATGTACAGCCACCTCGCCACCGTCGAGGTTCAGCAGCCCAAAACCTGGAAGACGCTGCTGCAGAAGAAACCCGAAGAACGCCACCCTCACGTCTACAAGGCATCTGAACAGGTCGTTCTCGAAGCTGAACGGGATCCCATCGGCAGCCTCATCAAGTACTTCCACATCGAAGCCGATCTGCAAACCCTCAAAGACGTGCAGCGCCTCTCCGACGATATCGCACGCCTCGAAACGGCCGTCGACAACGTGCGACGCCGTGAAGAGGACATGCTTGCACACATCAACCCGCCTCAGTTCATCATCAAGCAGTACGCCGACGAGTTCTGGAAAAAACTCAACGTCTACCACGTGGGGCTGAGCGTGCCGTACCCCGTCTACCGCTTCGAATACACCTCAGCAGATCGCAAAGAAAACCGCGCCGTCACCGTCACCCTCGACACTCCGACCCTTGACGCGCTTTCGGAAACCCTCGAACGCAAAATACGCTGGGCATGGCCCGAAGGCGGCGAACGCACCCTCATGACCGCGCAGCTACGCCAACGCATCAAAGAACGCGATAACTACACCTGCCAAAACCCCGGATGCGGCAACTCCATCATGCGTGAACGAATCCTCGTCCTGGAGGTTGTCCACAAGGTTCCGCTGTCTAACGGCGGCAATAATGAGCCGGAGAACCTGCAGACCCTCTGCTGGCGTTGCGTGCGCGGACGGAACCTGCGGCTCGCATAAAGCCGCGCCTTCCGGAAGCGATATCAGGGTGCCCGCCCGGGCGCTCTCCGCAGCGAAGCAAGGAAGAGCGGAGCGTCCGGGCGTGGCGGGTTCCCCTGCAGGAGCGCAGGAAGAGAGCGGCGCGAGGCAGCCAAGAGCTCCCATATCGTGCTCAACCCAGGGATTTATGTTAAGGCTGAGGTTAAGGGTATTCTTTTGAACGGCGCCGAGTTTCTTTCCAAAGCAAGCAATTCGATGCTTGCTTGGACTCAGATACCGTCGCGCCGCACACCACCTAATATTTTCCTCATCCTAAAGGGCATACCATGTCTTCATCCCTGACCCGCCGCAAGCTCGTCGCGGGCGTAGCCTGGGCGGCACCGGTCGTCGCCGCCTCGGCAACCATTCCGTCCTACGCGGCATCCGTCGCCGCCACCAACGACTGCATCCTGGCGGCCAGCCCGGCGTACAGCATCTCCGGTACCGACGAGGGCGCCAAGACCGTCAAGACCTTCGCCGTGCCCAACAACGTCTACAAGCTCCGCTTCGAGCTGGTCGGCGGCGCGGGCGGCACCAACAACCGCATGACCCCGGCGGGATCCGGCGCGAAGGTGACCGGCGTTGTTGCGGTTACCCCCGGCTCCAGCGTACAGATCGTGGCCGCGGCAGGCGGTATCGGTGACGGCTCCCTCACCCCCACGGCCGGCGGCGAAGGCTACGGCAACGGCGGCTCCGTGCCCGCCTACACCATCCCCGCCAGCGTCACCGCGCAGGTGGACGCAAAGTACGCTGACCCGGCAAACTCCAAGAGCCAGGTCTACGCCGCATCCGGCGGCGGCTCCTCAGCACTGCTCATTGACGGCACAGTGGTTGCTGTCGCCGGCGGCGGTGGCGGCGCGGGCATGACCACCTCCGGCGTGTCCTACGCGGACCCCTGGTACTCCAACCTCGACGGCCAGATCGATGCCGGCGTGGCGGCCCTCGGCTCGGATGCATCCCCGCAGTTCGACGCGGCGGGTAGCGCCTCCGCAGCGGCAGGCTCCAACGGTACCCCCGGCTACGAAATCTATAGGGCTGAACGCTCCAAGGTGCTGACCTACAACTCCGGTTCCGGCGGCGCGGCGGGTGCGGGCGGTGCCGGCGGTGCGGCGGGTACCCTGCCGGTCAGCGGCCCCGTCATCGGTTTCGAGACCACCAACAACCAGGTGCTGTTCAGCCAGTTCGTCGCAGGTAACGCGGGCACGAGCGGCTTCGCGGGCAACGGTGGCGACGGCGCGGGCGCGTACTCCTACCAGCTCGACGAGAACCCCGCCAGCGTGCATGAGAAGGGCACCTACGAGGACCGCAGCTGGGACCTGGACGTCTACAACGACGAGGGCGCGTACGCGCAGAACTTCAATGGCTACCAGTCCGTGGTGTCCGGCGGTGGCGGTGCAGGCTACGGCGGCGGCGGTTCCGGCGCGGCCCAGTCCGTCTCCTCGATTGTGCTGACCCAGAAGTGGCTGAACAGCCCGACCGGTGTGCGCCAGGGCCTGGGCTACACGATGCAGGGCGGCGCCGGTGGCGCGGGCGGCTCGTACCTCGCCCCGTCGGTGAGCGACGGCGCCATCGCCTCGGCCGAGAACGCGCCGCAGTGGATGCACGACCGCGGTAACGGCTCCGTGACGGTGACCTTCTGCGAGGCGGCTGCCTAACCGTTTCTCACGCTGAGAGGCGGTGTTCGTCCTCGCTCCTACAGGGGCACCCGCCCTCGCAGAGCTCGGGCACCCTGATGTCGCTACGGACGACACCGCCTTTCCGCGCTAGGTTCCCGGCTTAGCTTGCGCTGTGAACGGCAAAGAGCCCCCACACGATTACCTCGTGTGGGGGCTCTTTGCTTGTGCTGCAGGTGCAGCCGTGTTTTCCGGAAGCGCCCTCAGGGTGTCGACCCGGACGCTCTCCGCAGCGAAGCAAGGAGAGGACGGAGCGTCCGGGTGACGGGTGCCCCTGCGTAGGCGCGGAGGAAACATGCGGCGCACCTACACCTGAGTAAGAGCGAGGACGAACACCGCCGTCCGCAAGCTCAAAATCTAGCGCTTGATGGCGTCCAGCGCCTCACGCTGAGCCTTCGCAATGCGTTTCTCAGACACCGTGTAGGCGGTACCAAGCTCCTGGGCAAAGAAGCTGACGCGCAGCTCCTCAATCATCCAGTTCACGCGGCGGAGCGCATCCGGCACGATGGTGCCTGCCGGTAGCGACTTGACCGCGTTATCGTAGGAATCCTCAAGATCCTGCACCGTGAGCATCAGCTGGTTGTCGCGGTGTAGGTTCGGGCCGAGCTTCGTCAGGCGCACCTGGGCGGCCTTCAGGTAACGCGGCAGGTGAACCAGCTGGTCGTAGCCGGTCTGCGCCACGAACCCGGGGTAGACCAGGTTCTCCATCTGAGCCTTCACGTCGGAGACGGCGTGCATGGTCGTCAGCGAGGTTGCCTTCTTGATTGCCTTCTTCAGCGCGGTGGCTTCGGAGAGGATTTCGGCGACGAGCTTGGTCACGTCGAAGACCGTCTCGATGAGTTCGGCGCGCACGTGCTCGTAGAGTTCGCTGTATTCGGCGTGCGTGAAGATGGGCGTGTGCGGCACGAGGTGGTCGAGCGCCGCGACGGTGCAGTCGCGAATGAGCTCGTCGATGGAGCCGTGCGGGTTCTGCGTGAAGACGATTTTCTCCTTGTGGGAGAGGTGTTCGCTCACGTAGCGCACGGGCGAGGGCACCTGCAGCTGGAGCAGGCGGATGATGCCGCGACGCTGCGCGTGCAGCTGCTCTGCTTCGGTGGGGAAGATGCGCAGACCCACGCTAGAGCCTTCGTCCACGAGAGCGGGGTAGCCGTTAACCGCCTGGGTCGCGATGACACGCTGTACCTTGCGGGGGATTTCTCCGTCCGGGAACATGTCGGCGGGGAAGGCGGTGAGGCCGCTGATTTCGCGTACCTGCGAGCCGTGCGCATCGGCTACCTGGGCGGTGCCGCTCTGAGCGTTCTTCGCGCCCTTCTTCGCAGAAGCCGCGGGGCCACTCGCGTTGCCAGAGCCGCCTGAGTTACCTGATCCGCCCTGGGCGAGCGCAGCCATCTTCGCCATGGCCTCGTCGGATGCACCGAGCGAGTCGGCGAGGGCGCTGCGAATCTCCTTGTGTAGCTGCTGCTGCAGGGCTCGCAGGTCCTTGCCCTCACCCAGGATTTTGTTGCGGGCGTTGCGCACCTGGAAGCCCATCTTCAGGTGCTCGGGCACGGCGTCCCAGTTGAAGGCTTCGGGTTCGACGACCACGCCGCGCAGGCGGCGCAGCACGAGCGCGAGGGAGGGAAGCAGCTCGTCGGTGGCGGGGGAGTAGTCTTCCTCGAGGGCGGCGCAGGCGGCACGCGCCACGTCGGGTGCGGGCACGAAGTTGCGTCGAATCGCCTTGGGCAGCGACTTGATGAGCGCGGTGACGAGCTCGTGGCGCAGGCCGGGAATCTGCCAGCGGAACGGTTCGGGGCTCAGCTGGTTGAGGAAGAGAATCGGTACCTGCACGGCCACACCGTCGCGCTTGGCGGCTTCGGTGCGGGCGCCTCCCACACCGGCGGTGGGGGCGTATTCGTAACGCAGGTCCAGGGTGAGTTCGCCGCTGTCGGTGCGCTGCACCCACTGGCGCGGGAACTGGGAGTCGTCGTAGTCGGCGGCCTCCTCGTTGATGAGCTTCTCGGGGTTGAAATCCAGGAAGTTGTCGTCTTCGAGGCGTGCCTGCTTCCACCACTTGTCGAAGGCGCGCACATCCGTCACGTGGGCGGGGACGCGGGCATCGTAGAAGGCGAAGAGCACGGAGTCGTCCACGCGCAGGTCGCGGCGGCGCAGGCGTGCCTCAAGCTCTTCGACCTCGGCAAGGGCGCGCTGGTTGCGCAGGTAGAACTTGTGCTGGGTGTGCCACTGGCCTTCGACGAGGGCGGACTGGATGAAGATTTCGCGGGCCGCGGCGGCGTCCACGCGGGCGTACTGCACGGGGCGGTCGGCGTAGATGGTCAGGCCGAAGAGGGTGCCCTTGGCGTAGGCTACTGCCGCACCGGAGCTGAGGGACCAGTGCGGTTCGGAGTATTGCACGCTGATGAGGTGCTTGCCGACCTCTTCGATCCACTGCGGTTCGATGGCGGCGTTGGTGCGCGCCCACAGGCGGGAGGTTTCGACGAGTTCGGCGGAGAGCACCCAGTCGGGCCCCTTCTTGAACAGGCCGGAGCCGGGGAAGATTGCGAACTTGGTGCCGCGTGCGCCGAGGTATTCGCGGGGGCCGCGGGTGCGCCCCTTGGAGTCCTTCTCGCGTTCTTCCTTGACGCCCACGTGCGAGAGCAGGCCGGTGAGCAGGCTCTTGTGGATGTCTACCTCGTGCGCGGAGGCGTTGATGTCCCTGCCGCCGCTGGCGTGAATGTTGGCGGTGCGTCCCATTTCGCGCAGCTGGGCGAAGAGGTCCTGCCATTCGCGGATGCGCAGGTAGTTGATGAACTCGCGGTGGCACATCTTGCGCAGCTGAGAGGAGGACAGCGCCGCCTGCTGCTCGTTGATGTAGTCCCAGAGCAGCAGGAAGGAGGAGAAATCGGAGGTGTCGTCGACGAAGCGGGCGTGCATGGCGTCGGCTTCTGCGCGCACGTCGGCGGGGCGTTCGCGCGGGTCCTGGATGGTCAGGGCGGCGGCGAGCACCATCATTTCCTTGGCGCAGCCGCGGCGGCCGCCTTCAATGATCATGCGGGCCAGGCGCGGGTCCACGGGGAAGGCCGCCATGGCTCGGCCGATGGCGGTGAGGGTTGCGCTGTTGTTACCGCCTCGTCCCTTGCGGCGGGTGCGTTCGGTGAGCGCGCCGAGTTCGCGCAGCAGGTTCACGCCGTCGTTAATGGCGCGGGATGCGGGCGGCTGCACGAACGGGAAGCGGGAGATGTCGCCGGGTTCGCGGACCACGCCGATGGCGATCATCTGCAGGATGACGGCTGCGAGGTTGGTGCGCAGAATTTCGGGGTCGGTGAACTCGGGGCGCGAGTTGAAGTCTTCCTCGGAGTAGAGGCGGATCGCGATGCCATCGCTGACGCGGCCGCATCGGCCCGAACGCTGGTTGGCGCTGGCCTGCGAGATACGCTCGATGGGCAGACGCTGCACCTTGGTGCGCGCGGAGTAGCGCGAGATGCGGGCGGTGCCGGTGTCGATGACGTACTTGATGCCGGGCACGGTCAGCGAGGTTTCGGCAACGTTCGTGGCGAGCACGATGCGCGGGCGGGAACCGGGGGAGAACACGCGGTGCTGCTCGGCGAGGGAGAGGCGCGCGTACAGGGGTAGCACCTCGTAGTTCAGGCGCGGGGACTTGAGAACCATGGCCTCGATTGCGTCCTTGGCGTCACGGATTTCGCGCTCGCCGGAGAAGAAGATGAGGATATCTCCGGGTGCCTCCTTGGAGAGTTCCTTGATGGCGTCGAGAATCGCGTCGGTGGGGTCGCGGTCTTCGGCCACTTCCTCGTCATCCAGGTAGAGCTCGTCGCCTTCGAGGGGGCGGTAGCGGATTTCGACGGGGTAGGTGCGGCCGGAGACCTCGATGATGGGCGGCGCGTCGTCGGGCAGGATTGCTTCGGCAATTTCGCGTTCTTCGTCGCTGAGGTTCTCGTCGACGATTCCCTTACCCGGCACGTAGCTGGGGGAGAAGTGGCGGGCGAAGCGCTCGGGGTCGATGGTCGCTGAGGTGATGATGACCTTCAGGTCCGGGCGCTGCGGCAGGATGCGCTTGAGGTAGCCGAGGATGAAGTCAATGTTCAGGCTGCGTTCGTGCGCCTCGTCAATGATGAGGGTCGAGTAGCGGCGCAGCAGCTTGTCGTTCTGAATTTCGGCGAGCAGAATACCGTCGGTCATGAGCTTGATAGCGCTGTGCTCGCCGACCTCGGAGGTGAATCGCACCTGGTAGCCGACGGTTTCGCCGATCTTCTGGCCGAGCTCTTCGGCGATGCGTTCGGCCACGGAACGCGCGGCGAGGCGGCGCGGCTGGGTGTGGCCAATCAGGCCCTTCTCGCCCAGGCCGAGCTCGAGGCACATCTTGGGAATCTGGGTGGTCTTACCGGAGCCGGTTTCACCCGCGATGATGACGACCTGGTTGTCGCGGATAGCGTTCATGATGTCGTCGCGGCGTTCGCTGACGGGCAGCTCTTCGGGGTAGGTGATGACCTCGGGAATGAAGGGCTCGTAGCGGCGAGGGGCGGGGCGGTTCTGCTGCTGGTTACCCTTGTTACCGCCCTGCTGGTTGCCCTTGCTGTTACCCTGCTTGCGGGCGCGGCCGGTGCCGCCTCCGCGCCGATTGGAGCGGGAGGCGTTCTTGCGGTCTGCGTTGTTCTTCTGCGCGCCGTTCTTTACCGCGTTCTTCTCAGTGCTTTTCTCGGTGCTTTTGCCGGCGGGCTTTTCGGTGCTTTTTCCAGCGTTCTTTTCAGCGTTCTTTTCGGAGGCGCGCACCTTGGCCGCGTGGATGGCGGCGGCCATGCTCGCCATGGTGGGGGCGGTTCGGGGCGCCCCGGTTTTAGGCGCGCGGGAGGTCTTATCTGCGTGATGGGTTTTCTGCTCAGACATATCCTATCCAGTGTACTCGCCCCCTTCACGGCGGGGAACGGGAGTATGCACCGGGCGAATATTGCGTCATATTTGGGCGGGTTGCACCCCTCGAAAGGGAGGGACCATCATCTTTGCGCGAGCAAGATCGAGCTCAAGACGTTTCAAAAAGCATCAAAATTATTAAAGAAGCCAATAAATTGGTTATTAATATTTCAAGTATGGCGGATGCGAAATAAGTATCTTTTTTGGCTTTCTTTCGATACTTTCGTTCAGGTGTTACAGTGGTGTATAACACAGTAACGAAGGAGTGACTATGCCAACGCCCAAGACGTACACCTCCTCACGCACTCCAGTGTTGGACTGCTGCGAGGACGCACGCCACGAAGAAATCCACCACCGCAGCGAAGAACTGTTCCAGGCCCTCGTCCACGCGAGTCTTCGCACGCACTTTGAACGCCTGAGCTCCGCCGAAACCCTGTACCTGGTGACCGGCGACGGGGAAAGGGTACAGATTTCCCCCGAAATGTACGGCCCCATCACCTCGGTGGCACGGGCCTTCGCCGACCGCAAGGACGTGTGCGTGGTCCGCCAGGACCGCCTCATGACCACTCAGGAGGCCGCCGACTATCTGGGGGTATCGCGACCGACCATCGTGCGACTCCTCGAGCGCGGCGAGATTCCCTTCGAGCGCATCAACACGCACCGTCGCGTGGCGTTCGACGACCTGGAACGCTACCGCCTCGATCACGAGCACGTCAGCCGACGAAACCGATAGGCTGAACGCTCGATAGGCCGAGCCGAACTGAACCGAGCGGCGCTCACGATTCGCGGCCCTAACGGTAGGTAACGGGCCGCCTACACAGTGGCGTTCATCGTGGCGTTCAGGAAAGACAGCATCCGCTGAACAATCTCGGGGCTAAAACAGCGCGAATCCCCGTGTTCGGCGCCCGGAACCAGCACCATATCGGTGGGCACCCGCCGCGTGCGCAGGGCCTGATACACCCGCACCGATTGCTGGTACGGCACGCACGAATCGGCAATGCCGTGCACAAGCATCAGGGCAGTGGCGCCGCCGCTCGCACCCTGTGCAGAGGCATTTTCGACCTTATTCACTCGTTTCTGGGGGCGTACCGCATCAATAGGATGCGCACGCTCCCAGTTCTTTTGGGCACGCTCGATGCAGACACCCGGAACCGCCCGCTCGCCCTTGGACGCGTCGATAGTAGACACATCAGCGGGGACCGGGTGGGTGCTTCCCAACAGTCGCCATTCGGCGCCGTCATCCTCGGGGTGGTCGAGAGCGTAGCCAGCCAGGGGCCGGTCGGTGAAGATGGTCCTCAAATCGCTGACCCCGTAAAACGAAGCCGCCGCCGCCACCTGCGAACTATGGGACGGGTAGGCGCTTGCCGCCCTGCCTTCAAAGTATTCGTCGTGCTCGGGAGCGCTCGCAGAATCCCCAAATGCAGGGTCACCGGCGGCGGAATCTCCCGTATGCGCAACCATCATGCTCAGGTGCCCGCCGGCGCTTCCGCCCGCTACCGCAATGCGTTGCGGGTCAATACCGAATTCGTGCGCGTTGGCGCGGAAGAAACGCACCGCCTCCTTCACATCGTGCAGGGCACCCGGGAAGAGTGCCTGATGCGAATACCGGTAGTTGATGGACGCGACCGCCCAGCCTGCCTGCTGAAAAGCGGCGCGCATGAGCGCCTGGGTATTGGGCTGCTCCCCGCAAGGGGTGCGCAGGACGGTGTCGCGTAGGGCCTGGTTGGTGCCGAAGCGCCAGGCGCCGCCGTGCACCCAGATGAGCAGGGGAGCGGGCTCGGTACTACCGACCCCAGCGCTACCCGACTCCTCAACAGAACCGGACCCCTCGGCAGCGCGCGCGGGGTAGAAATCGTAGGCGAAGGCCTCCCGCGTGACGGGCGTTTCGGCCCCGTAGCTCGGCAGGGACAAGCCGTCGAAAAACCCCTCGGGGCGGTAAAAACCGGAGCGGTATTCGTCGACGCTCTGCGCGGCCTCGGAATTCAGCATGAATCAGCCCGTTCTTTAGGTTTCTTAGCTCTTTGGTCTCTAAATTTCTTAGGGAACCAGCACGATCTTGCCGCGAGTGTGGCCGGAGGCCATAAGCTCCTGAGCCGCGGCGGCCTCGGCGAGGGGGAAAATCTTCTCCACGTGCACCTTCAGCAGGCCCAGAGACATGAGCCGGGCGATCTCCTGCATCTGCGTACGGTCCGGGTGAGCCGTCAGCCACTGCGCCTTAAACCCGCGCTCGCGGGCCACATCCAGCGGGTCGGGATTCGTCAGCGTCACGATGCGCCCGCCGGGGACCAGTACCTCCAACGAATCGAGGAAGGTCTGCTGACCGGTGGAATTGAGCACCACGTCCATGGTCTGACCCAGTACGGCACGGAAATCCTCGGTGCGGTAATCAATGGGCTGGGCACCCAGCGAGCGCACGAACTCGTGATTCGCGGCGGAGGCGGTTGCAAAAACCTGCGCGCCCGCCTGAATGGCCAGCTGCACGGCGAGGTGGCCGACGCCTCCGGCACCGGCGTGGATGAGCACGCGCTCGCCCTCCTTCAGGTGCGCCACCTCGAAGAGCGACTGGTAGGCGGTGAGCCCGGTAAGCGGTGCGCCGCCGAGCTGGGCGCACGGAACGTCGGAGGGAACCTTGGCCAGCTGGTAGGCGGGTGCGAGGACATACTCGGCGTACGCGCCGCCGGGGTACGGGAAGGTCACCATGCCGAAAACGCCGTCGCCGACTTTGAAGCCCGTATAGTCGCCGGCGGTAGCGACCACGGTGCCGGCCACATCCCAACCGGGCACGAAGGGCTTGTACGACGGATCTGCCAGCTGAGCGGCGGGACCCAGGCCCTTGCGGGTGGTCACGTCGATGGGGTTCACGCCCGCGGCGACCGTCTTGATGAGCACGTGACCGCGCACCGGGGTGGGGATGGGCACGTTCGCCTCGTGCAGAACGCTTTCGTCGCCCCATTCGGTGAGCTGAATCTGGCGCATGGTGGTCACGGTTTACCTCCGCTGGTGTGGTGTTGTCGTGCTTGTTTGAACGGTGTGCGCGTTTCCCTATTCTCTCAACTGCGGGGCCTCCGGAACAACAGGGGAGCGGAGGCGTCCAGCCTCTGATGCTTCCACCCGAGATATAAAGCAGAAATAAAAAGGAGCCGACACCCGCTGGGCGAGTATCGGCTCCCGTGTTCCCTCTCGAATAAGAACATCGTGCCCCTGAAAGGATTCGAACCTTCGACCCCCAGTACCGGAAACTGGTGCTCTAATCCGCTGAGCTACAGAGGCAACCCCACCATGGTATCAGATATGCGTCGGATAAACGGTCAGGCACCTGCCAAGGCTTGCTAGAATAGTTTGTTATGACTCCTGAAGAACTCTCCGAAGCCATTGCGCTTGCCCTTGAAGAAACCATTTCCTCCGGCCAGCTGACCCTCGTGGAGGGCGCTGAACTGCCCGCCGTCCGAGTGGAGCGCCCCAAGTCCCGTGAGCACGGCGACTGGGCAACCAACGTCGCTCTGCAGCTCGCCAAGAAGGTGGGCAAGAACCCGCGCGAGGCAGCAGCTCTTCTGGCCGAGAAGATCGGCGCCATCCCCGGCGTGGCATCCGTTGACATCGCGGGCCCCGGCTTCCTGAACATCACCCTGGACGCAGCAGCAGCAGGCGAGCTCGCCGCCACCATCGTTGAGGCGGGCGAAGCCTACGGCCGCAGCGACAAGTTCGCCGGCAAGACCATCAACCTTGAGTTCGTCTCCGCGAACCCGACCGGCCCCATCCACCTGGGCGGCACCCGCTGGGCTGCCGTGGGCGATGCGCTCGCCCGCGTGCTGGAGGCTGAGGGCGCTAACGTGGTGCGCGAGTACTACTTCAACGACCACGGCACCCAGATTGACCGCTTCGTACGTTCCCTGATTGCCGCCGCCCGCGGTGAGGAGACCCCTGAGGACGGTTACGCTGGCGCGTACATTGTTGACATTAAGGACCAGATTCTGGCTCAGCGCCCCGACGCGCTTGAGGCTGAGAACCCCGAAGAGATTTTCCGCGAAATCGGTACTCACCTGATGTTCGATCAGATTAAGGAGTCTCTGGCGGCCTTCGGTACCCACTTCGACGTGTTCTTCCATGAGAACTCCGTGTTCGAGGGCGGCAAGGTGGATGCCCTGCTCGAGACCATGCGCGAGAACGGCCAGCTCTTCGAGGCCGACGGCGCCTGGTGGATGCGCACCACCGACTACGGCGACGACAAGGACCGCGTGGTCATTAAGTCCGACGGCAACCACGCCTACGTGGCGGGCGATATCGCCTACTACCAGGACAAGATGACCCGCGCAGTAAACCCCGCCGATGTGGCGATCTACATGCTCGGCGCTGACCACAACGGCTACGTGGGCCGCCTGAAGGCCATCGCCCAGATTCTCGGCTACCGCTCCGACCAGATTGAGGTCATGATCGGTCAGCTGGTGAACCTGGTCAAGGACGGCAAGCCCGTCCGCATGTCCAAGCGCGCCGGCACCGTGGTCACCCTCGAGGACCTGGTCGAGGCTGTTGGCGTTGACGCGGCACGCTACGAGCTGACCCGCTACTCGGTGGACACCCCCATCGACATTGACCTGGGCCTGCTGACCTCCAAGAGCAACGAGAACCCGGTCTACTACGTGCAGTACGCTCACGCACGCACCGCCGCCGTGGCACGCAACGCCGCGGAGGCTGGCGTGAAGATTGAGGACGGCGTGGACACCTCCCTGCTCGACTCCGCCGCTGACGGTGAGCTGCTGGCTGTGCTCGGCCAGTTCCCCGCCGCCGTGCGCGACGCCGCGAAGTTCTACGAGCCGCACCGCGTGAACCGCTACCTGGAGCAGCTCGCTTCGGCCTACCACAGCTGGTACGGCGTCTCCCGCGTGGCCCCCAAGGCCGATGAAGAGGTCACCGACCTACACCGTACCCGCCTGCTGCTGAACAACGCGGCACAGCAGGTGCTGGCTAACGGCCTGAACCTGCTGGGTGTGAGCGCACCCGAGCGCATGTAATACTCCTCGATTCAACCCCCGACCCGGTGCTACCGGGGCGGGGGTTGAACGTATGCCGCCGCCGGTGGCTTCATTGCCCAACCCGGCACAGTGCACAGAGGGCACAATGCACAAGGCACAGTGCCCAGACAGACTACACAGGCAAGCTGAACAGACAGAGAACCGCCGCCGCGCCGAGGGCGTTGACCCCGGAGCGTGGCGGGCAAGAACATCCAGAAAGAGACACGATGAGCGAAGCCCGTTCCCTCTACCGCCCCGAATGGCTGACCCAGCCTGAGAACCCCGCCGACCTGTCCCGAAGCATCTGGACCGATTCCTTCACCCGCAATGCGGAGGGTGAGCTCTGCATCGACGGTGTGACCGTCAGCGAGCTGGCCGCCGAGCACGGCACCCCGCAGTACGTTTTCTCCGAGACCACCTTCCGCGCCCGTGCCCGCGCCTACCGCACCGCTTTTGAGCAGGCTTTCGCCAAGCATGGCGCGCAGGTGAGCGTCTACTACGCCGGCAAGTCCTTCCTCTCCACCGCGGTCGTTCGCTGGGTTCGTGAGGAGGGCCTGTGCCTGGACACCGCCTCCGGTGGCGAGCTGGCGCTGGCTCTGCGCGGCGGCATGCCCGGCGAGCGCATCGCCCTGCACGGCAACAACAAATCTGAGGCCGAAATCGCCCGCGCGATTCGTAGCGGCCTGGGCCGCGTGGTGGCCGATTCGGTGGACGAAATCAAGCTGATTGAGCGGGTGTACGCCGAGCTGGCCGCCGAGCGCGTGGCTGAGGGCGAGGAGCCCTACCCGCCCGTTCCGGTGCTGATTCGCATCACCCCGGGCGTGCACGCCTCCACCCACGAGTCGATCGCGACCGCTCACGAGGACCAGAAGTTCGGCATGTCCCTGCAACCCGGTACCGCTGCGCTGGCCGGCCTGGACGAGGCAGAGCTGGAGCACTGGGGCGTGGAGGCCTCCGACTCCTACGCTGCGCTGGCGGCGGCAATCCTGAATGTGACCGACTCCCTGGAATTCCGCGGTATTCACTGCCACATCGGTTCGCAGATTTTTGAGGCGGAGGGCTTCGAGCAGGCGGCAACCACCGCCCTGGAGTTCATGAACCGCCTCAACCGTGACCTGGGCGTGACCCTGCCGGAGCTGGACCTGGGCGGCGGCTACGGCATCGCCTACACCGAGGCCGATCGTCCCCGCTCCATCGCCGAGGTGACCGAATCCATTGTCGCTTCGGTTGCGGCCACCTGCGAGCGCCTGGGCATGGCGATTCCGCACATGTCCTTCGAACCGGGCCGCTCGATTTCGGGCCCCTCGGGCGCGACCCTGTACACGGTGGGCACCATCAAGAACGTGAGCATTGAGGACGAAAACGGCGAGATTCGCGTGCGCCGTTACGTCTCGGTGGACGGCGGCATGAGCGATAACGCCCGCCCGGTGCTGTACGAATCGGACTACTCGGCAACCCTGGCGAACCGCGCCCCGGCGGGGGAGCAGGTGCTCTGCCGCGTGGTGGGTAAGCACTGCGAATCCGGCGATATCGTGGTGCGCTACTGCTACCTGCCGGCCGACCTGCAGGCGGACGATATTCTGGCGGTTCCGGCGACGGGCGCGTACTGCTACGTGCTGGGATCGAACTACAACTTCCTGACCCGCCCGCCGGTGATTGCGACCGCCGAGGGTCGTCCCTCCCGCGTGATGATTCGCCGCCAGAGCGAGGACGACATGCTCGCCCTGGACATGGGTTCGGATATCTAAGAACCCCATCCCAGAATCTAAGAAACCGTGAAGTCCCCGTCTCTGAACTGCACGCCGTGAGGCGGCGGTTGCAGGCGGGGCTTCACGGTATTGCGCGTTCAAGACTCCGCCGACGATAAGGATCACCTCATGATTGTGAGGGATGCCTCATCTCAGAGAATAAAAGTCGCAGCTTGAGGCCGATGGCTTCATCCCGCCTCTTGATAAAGTGGTGTTGAGTGCGTGCTCCGCGTAGCGCGCCGCACCGTAGCCCGAAGAGACCCCGGGGAACGCCCCGGAACGACCGTAGAAAGAGACTATCGTGGCTGACAAAATCAAAGTTGCCCTGCTGGGTGCCGGTAACGTCGGTTCCCAGGCGGCACGCATCCTGATAGAGGATAACGCCGTCCTTGAGAAGCGCATTGGTGCGCCCGTCGAGCTGATCGGCATTGCCGTGCGTGATACTCGGGCAACTCGCCACTGGAATGCCGACCCCTCGCTGTACACCACCGACGCCGAAGCTTTGATTGACGCCGCCGACGTGGTGATCGAGCTGACCGGCGGCATCGAGCCGGCCCGCACCCGCATCCTGCGCGCGCTGAACGCCGGCAAGTCCGTCGTTTCGGGCAACAAAGCCCTGCTGGCCAAGCACGGTGTGGAGCTACAGGCCGCCGCTGATGAGTCCGGTGCTCAGCTCTCTTACGAGGCCGCCGTGGCCGGTGCGATTCCGATTCTGCGCCCGCTGCGCGACTCCCTGGCCGGTGACCGCGTGACCCGCGTTCTGGGCATCATGAACGGCACCACCAACTACATTCTTGATCAGATGGACACCACCGGCGCCTCCTTCTCGGATGCGCTGGCCGACGCCCAGAAGCTGGGCTACGCCGAGGCCGACCCCACCGCCGACGTTGAGGGCCTCGACGCCGCTTCGAAGGCCGCTATTGTTGCTTCGCTGGCGTTCCACTCGGACTTCACGATTGACGATGTGCACACCGAGGGCATTACCGCCATCACCGCCGATGACGTCGCGGCAGCGGATGCAGACGGCTACGTCATCAAGCTGCTGGCTATCTGCGAGCGCGAGGGTGAAGACGGTGTGAACATTCGCGTGAACCCGACCCTGATTCCGCGCCAGCACCCGCTGGCCGGCGTGCACGGTGCGTTCAACGCCGTGTTCGTCGAGGCTGAGAACGCCGGTGAGCTGATGTTCTACGGTCCCGGTGCGGGTGGCGCTCCTACTGCTTCGGCTGTTCTGGGTGACTTCGTGTCCCTGGCTCGTCGCCTCGTGCTGGGCGGCCCCGGCGTTCCCGAGACCTCCCACGCTCAACTGCACGCAACCAGCCTGGACAACGTGATTTCTCGCTACTCGGTGGGCGTTCTGGTGGAGGATCGTCTGGGTGTTCTGGCGAACATTACCCGCATCCTGGCCGAGCACGGCATTTCGGTGGATTCGCTGCGTCAGTCTGCTTCGCACGAGGGCGCAGCCCAGATTCGCATGGTGACCCACTCCGCGAAGGATTCCGACCTGCGCCGCGCCATCGCCGTGATTGACGCGCTCGATACGGTGCGCGAGGTGAACTCCGTGATTCGCGTGGAGTCCGAGAAGCACTAGGTGCACGTCGAAAGACTATCCAATCCCGCGGCCTGATGCGCCGCACTAAACCTGCGAGGGCAACCCGCGAGGCCCCTCGCTCACTGACGAACCCGCGTACCCGCTACCGGGGTCACAGGACCCCGACGGGCGGTGCGCCTCAAGATTAAAGGAGAAGCCAATGGCACACGTGTGGCAGGGCGTTATCAAGGAATACCGTGACCGTCTGCCCTTCGGTGAGGACGTTCAGGTCGTGACTCTGGGTGAGGGTGGTACCCCGCTGATTCACGCCCCGGCGCTGTCCGCCGAGACCGGCAACACCGTTTACCTGAAGTTCGAGGGTATGAACCCGACCGGTTCCTTCAAGGACCGCGGCATGACCAGCGCCATGACCGCCGCTAAGCGTGACGGTGCGAAGGCTGTTGTGTGTGCTTCGACCGGTAACACTTCCGCTTCCGCCGCAGCCTACGCGCTGCAGGCCGGCCTGCGCTGTGCCGTGCTGGTTCCGGACGGCAAGATTTCTATGGGTAAGCTCTCCCAGGCGATTGCTCACGGTGCCGACATCATTCAGATTGACGGCAACTTCGACAACTGCCTTGAGATTGCTCGCAAGCTCAGCGAGAACTACCCCGTGTTCCTGGTGAACTCGGTGAACCCCTACCGTATCGAGGGTCAGAAGACCGGTTCCTTTGAGGTCGTCGACACCCTGGGTGACGCCCCCGATTACCACATGCTGCCGGTCGGCAACGCGGGTAACATCACCGCGTACTGGAAGGGCTACAAGGAGTACTCCGAGCCCTACACCAACCGTGACGGCAAGGTACTGGAGCCCGTGGCCACCAAGCGCCCGATCATGTGGGGCTTCCAGGCCGCCGGTGCCGCCCCGATCGTGGCGGGTCACCCCATCGAGAACCCCGAGACCATCGCAACCGCGATTCGCATCGGTAACCCCGCTTCGTGGGAGAAGGCCGAGGCTGCCCGTGACGAGTCCGGCGGCGTGATTGAGGCCGTGACCGATGAGGAGATTCTGGAGGCGCACCGCTGGCTGTCCTCGCGCGAGGGCGTGTTCGTGGAGCCTGCTTCGGCCGCCGGTGTGGCGGGTCTGCTGAAGAAGCACCGCGCGGGTGAGGCCCCCGAGGGTAAGACCATCGTCATCACCGTGACCGGCCACGGCCTGAAGGACCCGCAGTGGGCCCTGGAGGCAGTGAACGGCGTGAAGGTCGAGCCGACCAAGGCTCCCTTCGACGTGGTTGCTGTGGCAAATATTCTCGATTTGCACTAGCCTATTCGTACTACGAGGTGCACTCCGTCCCGGTTTTCGGGGCGGGGTGCACCTGCATGATGGCGGGGCTCCGTACCCCGTCACCACCCATTGTTATGGCGGATATGCGGATCATCAGCATCCCGCTCGCTCACTCCGTCACCGATCGCGAGGTACCTCTTCACATGTCTTCCCTGAACCTTTCTGATATTCCCGTGGGCGCATCCGTCACCGTGCGCGTGCCCGCCACGAGCGCCAATTTGGGTCCCGGCTACGACAGCCTGGGCCTGGGCCTGGGATTCTACGATGAGCTGAGGGTTGAGCGCATCGAGTCCGGCCTGGAATTTGAGCTGACGGGTGAGGGTAGCGCCGAGGTTCCGCGCAACGAAAACCACCTGGTGGTTCGCGCCATGAAGGCGGCTTTTGAGGCGGCCGGCCTGGAGGATCTACCCCCGCTGAAGCTGATTGCGGATAACAAGATTCCGCACTCGCGCGGCATGGGCTCTTCGGCCTCCGCGATTGTTGCCGGCGTGGCGGCCGCCAGCGCGCTGCTGCCCGAGGAGCACCGCCTGGACCGCGAGCGTATGCTGCAGGTCGCCTCCGATATGGAGGGTCACCCCGATAACGTGGCTCCGGCGATTTACGGTAACCTCTCGGTGTCCTGGGGACAGCTGGGGGAGTGGCATTCCCTGATTATTCCGGTGCACCCGCAGGTGCGTCCGGTCGTGGCCGTGCCCGACTACGAGGTGTCCACGAAGCTGGCCCGTTCCCTGATTCCCGCGGAGATTCCTCACGCTCGGGCCGCCGCCAATTCGGCGCGTTCCGCGCTGCTGGTGCGTTCGCTCTCGGATGCTCCCGAGTACCTGATGGATGCGACGGTGGACTACCTGCATCAGGGCTACCGTGTTCCCGCCATGGAGCCGTCGGCCGCCCTGGTTGCCTTCCTGCGCGAGCGCGGCCTGGCCGCCGTGATTTCGGGCGCTGGCCCGACCGTCCTGACCTTCGCCCGCGGTGATGAGCAGGTGCAGCAGGCCGCCGAGGCTATTGCCGAGTTCGAGGCGCAGAGCCCCGCGAGCGAGGTGGAGGACCGTCGTCTGAAGTGGCGCGTGCTCCCTCTTGAAATTGATACTGAAGGTGTTATAGTTACTCAGTAGGACGTGTAACGTCCTATCGCGGGTTCGACCCGCCGTTCGACGACGACCGTAATTGACGCTTCCTCGCGGGTACGTTCTGTACCTCACCCCGTTTCGCCCCTTTCCGGACCTTGTACCCGGTTGGGCCTCGGAGGGGAGCTTACCTTCTACAATGCCTCACCCGCAGGGTGCCGACGTGAAGGTACGGTCTCGGTCACGGCGATTGAACCCTCCCGACCGTTCATTCTTGACCCGCCGGCCCCAGGTGCGGGTCCGATGAATGAGGGGTGCACGCATAATGATAGAGCGCCTTATCTTCCGTGTGTGCTCGCCGTGTCTGAATCGGCGGGTACGGTAAGAGACGCGAACCGCCTCCAGCGCGGTTCGAGGGAGTCGAAGGTGCAGGTCGCCGCGTTCTGCGGCGGCGCAGGAACCTTTGACCGCGCTATAGCGCCCGCCCGATCTTTATTCTGAAGATTTTCAGGGCTTACAACCAAAGGAATTGTAGTTGGCAAAAAATATTGTTGTCACCGATGAGTTCGGCACGGCATCGACCGCGCCGGAACTGGCAAATTTGAAGGTCGCGCAGCTGCGCGTCCTGGCTCAGCAGCTGGGTATTCGTGGCTACCTGAAGCTGAAGAAGGCGGAGCTGGTTCAGGCTCTGGAGGAGCACCAGCGTGGTGGCGCCGTAGCTGCCCCGGCCGCTCCGAAGGCCGAGACCCCCGCCGAGAAGACTTCCGAAAAGCCCACCGCGAAGGCCGAGGAGAAGGCCGCCGAGGCCTCCGCTGAGGCTCCCGCCGAGGGTGAGAAGGACTCCGAGCCTGTTCAGAAGACTCGCCGTACCCGCCGTACCCGCGTCCAGAAGGACGCTGAGGCACAGGCCGAGAAGGCAGAAAAGAGCGAGTCCGAGGGCTCCGAAAAGTCTGAGAAGTCCGAGAAGCGCACCCGCTCTTCGCGTTATGAGACCCCCGCTCAGAAGCGTGCTCGCGCTCGCCGCGCCGCCGAGGGTCAGGAGGCCCCCGAGGCCTCCGAGAAGGGTGAGAAGTCCGAGAAGTCGGAGAAGCCCGAGAAGCGCACCCGCCGTAGCCGCAAGGATGAGAAGCCCGCAGAGCTTCCCCCGCTGGATGTGCGCGCCGAGCTGGCCGCGGAGCGTATCTCTGAGCGTTCCGAGCCGGGCGATTCGGCTCCGAACTCCTCCGAGCTGAAGGCATCCACCGCCGATGGCACCGCAAGCCTGGACAGCCTGAACGCCGCCCTGGACATGACCTTCGGCGCCGTTGACGGCGAGAAGAGCTCCAAGCGCACCCGCACCCGCGAGCGTCGCCGCGATCAGGACGGCGAACGCACCGAACGCGCAGAGCGTACCGAGCGCCGTTCCAAGCGTGACCGTCAGGCCGAGCGCGCAGAGCGTGCCGAGCGTAAGAACTCCGAGCGTACCGAACGCCGCTCCAAGCGTGACCGTCAGGCCGAGCGCACCGAGAAGCAGGCTCGCCGCCGCGAAGAGAACGAGCCCCGCCTAAACGAAGACGATGTGCTGGCACCGATTTCGGGTGTGCTGGACATCCTCGACAACTACGCGTTCGTGCGCACCACCGGCTACCTGCCGGGCACCAACGACGTGTACGTCTCCCTGGCTCAGGTGAAGAAGTACAACCTGCGTAAGGGCGACCACGTGCTCGGCGCGATTCGCGTGCCGCGCGAGGGCGAGTCGAACAGCCGCCAGCGCTTCAACGCTCTGGTTCAGGTTGAGGCGATTAACGGTCAGAGCGTTGAAGAGGCCGCTAACCGCCGCGTGTTCTCCAAGCTGACCCCGCTCTACCCCAAGGAGCGTCTGCGCCTGGAGACCACCCCGAAGAAGCTGGGTACCCGCGTGGTGGACCTGGTGTCCCCGATCGGTAAGGGTCAGCGTGGTCTGATTGTCTCGCCGCCGAAGGCCGGTAAGACCCTCATGCTGCAGTCCATCGCGAATGCGATTACCGTGAACAACCCGGACGTGTACCTGATGATGGTCCTGGTGGACGAGCGTCCTGAAGAAGTGACCGACATGCAGCGCACCGTCAAGGGCGAGGTTATCGCCTCGACCTTCGACCGCCCCGCCGAGGACCACACCACGGTTGCCGAGCTGGCTATTGAGCGCGCTAAGCGTATGGTGGAGCTGGGCTACGACGTGGTCGTGCTGCTGGACTCCATGACCCGCCTGGGCCGCGCCTACAACCTGGCGGCTCCCGCATCTGGTCGTATCCTGTCCGGTGGTGTGGATTCCGCCGCGCTGTACCCGCCGAAGAAGTTCTTCGGTGCCGCCCGCAACATCGAAGAGGGCGGTTCGCTGACCATTCTGGCTACCGCCCTGGTCGAGACCGGCTCGAAGATGGACGAAGTGATCTTCGAAGAGTTCAAGGGCACCGGTAACATGGAGCTACGTCTGTCCCGCCAGCTGGCCGACAAGCGTATCTTCCCGGCCGTGGACATCAACGCCTCCGGTACTCGCCGCGAAGAGAACCTGCTCTCCCCGGACGAAATCAAGATCATGTGGGGTCTGCGCCGTGCCCTGGCCGGCATGGAGCCCGAGCAGGCCCTGGGCGTTCTGACCAACCAGCTACGCAAGACCGAAAGCAACGTGGAGTTCCTGCTCACGGTGCAGAAGAACGGCCTGCGCCTGGTCGACTAAGACCCGTGTTTCACGCGCCCCACCCCGGTACGACGGTGGGGCGCGTGAGGCGTTCACCCGTGCCTCCCAGCGAGGCGCCCCGTCAGGGGAGTGACGAATTCTAGTGCCCGCCCGTGCGGCGTAAAGTGCGGGAGATGGAAGAGAGAACAGAATGTTTGAATCTATTCAGGTTCTGCTGGACGAGCACGCTGACCTGCAGAATCAGCTGGCCGATCCCGCCGTGCAGTCGAACCAGGGTAAGGCACGCCGAGTGGGCCGCCGCTACGCGGAGCTGACCGGTATCGTGACCGCCTACAACAAGTACACCTCGCTCAAGGACGACCTCGAGGCCGCTCGCGAGATGGCCGAGGAGGACCCGGAGTTCGCCGCGGAGATTCCCGGCCTGGAGGAGGAGCTGGAGGTAGCTCAGGAGAAGTTGCGCCGCCTGCTGATTCCGCGTGACCCGGACGATGGCCGTAACGTCATTCTTGAGGTGAAGGCCGGTGCCGGTGGTGACGAGGCCGCCTTGTTCGCGGGTGACCTGCTGCGCATGTACATGCGCTACGCCGAGCACAAGGGCTGGAAGACCGAGATTATCTCTTCGACCAGCACCGACGTGGGTGGCTACAAGGACGCCCAGATTGCTATTAAGGGCTCCTCGAACGAGCCGGCCGAGGGCGTGTGGGCGCACCTGAAGTACGAGGGTGGCGTGCACCGCGTGCAGCGTGTTCCGGCGACCGAGTCTCAGGGCCGTATTCACACCTCCGCCGCGGGTGTGCTGGTGTTCCCCGAGGTGGATGAGCCCGAGGAAATCGAGATTAACCAGAACGACCTGAAGATTGACGTGTACCGTTCTTCGGGCCCCGGCGGTCAGTCGGTGAACACCACCGACTCGGCGGTGCGTATTACCCACCTGCCGACCGGTATTGTCGTGGCGATGCAGAACGAGAAGTCTCAGCTGCAGAACCGTGAAGCCGCGATGCGCGTGCTGCGTGCGCGACTGCTGGCTCACCAGCAGGAGCAGATTGACGCCGAGAACGCGGCACACCGTGCTTCGCAGGTGCGCACCATGGACCGTTCGGAGCGCATCCGTACGTACAACTTCCCGGAGAACCGCATCGCCGATCACCGTACCGGCTACAAGGCATACAACCTGGACGCCGTGCTGAACGGTGACCTGGAGCCGGTGGTTCAGTCCGCTATTGAGATGGACGAGGCGCACCGCCTCGCTCAGGTGGGCCAGGAGCAGAAGTAACCCTGTACAGAAGTAGTTCTGTATAGGCTTATGCCGATTTTTTGATTCGGCATGAAACGTTGGTGAGGGGCTCGCCGCTACGGCGGTGGAGCCCCTCAGCTATATGTTGTGACAGGCAGTGCGCCGTCAAGATACGAGGAGGAGAGCTCATGAAGGTGAACGTGCACGACCCGCGCGGGGAAGAACTCGCGCAGGTACTTGTGCGCGCCACCGCGGCACTGGCGCAGGTGCCCAGCCCCCGCGTGGACGCCGAGCTACTCGCAGCGCACCTGCTCCACGGTGGTTCTCGGGCCGAGCTGCAGCGGGCCCTGCTTATGGGGGAGCGGCTCACCCCCGCGCAGGTCGCAGAGTACGAGGCGCTGGTTGCCCGCCGCGTCCGCCGCGAACCGCTGCAGCACATCACCGGGCGTGCCCCCTTCCATCACCTGGAGCTGTCCGTTGGGCCGGGCGTATTCGTACCCCGGCCCGAAACGGAACTGCTCGTCGAAGAAGCCCTCAAGGTGCTGAGCGCACGCGCCGAGTCGGCGACCGGTCAGTTGCGCATCGTCGACCTGTGCACGGGTTCCGGCGCCATTGCGGCGGCGGTCAAGAGCGAATTGCCGAACGCCCAAGTCTTCGCGGTGGAGCTCTCCGAAGAGGCCATCCCCTACGCCCGCAAGAACCTGGAGTCGCTCGGCGTGCACCTGGTTCAGGGGGACGCCCTCACCGCCCTCACCGAGCTGGCTGGCCGCTTCGACGCGGTGCTCTCCAACCCGCCGTACATTCCGTCGGCGAACGTGCCCGCCGACCCGGAGGCCGCCCTGCACGACCCGGAGATGGCGCTGTACGGCGGGGGAGCGGACGGCATGCAGATGCCCTCCGCCATCGCCGCGCGCGCCTACGAGCTGCTGGCCCCCGGAGGCTTCTTCATGATGGAGCACGACGACACCCAGGAAGAAGCCGTCGCTGAGCTCCTGGCGCGCGTTGGCTTCGAGCGGTGCTACCCGGTGCGGGACCTGAACGGCAGGCCCCGGCACAGCGCGGGCTACAAACCCGCCGCCGCGGACTCCTAGCATCGGGGCCGACTCCTAGCCTCCGAGCCGGGCGGGGCCACCGAACGGAGCCGCCGCGCATCCTAACCGTCGCATCAGCCGCCGACGAGGCGCGACGCGTCAACCCCGTGACGCGCACCCTCCCCGGCGTATCGCCGCAATCCATAAAACGTGAGACAATATAACCCGTGACTGCAAAGCTGTACCCCGTAACGACTGAAACCGAGACCCGCGAGGCGCTGGACGCCGCCCGCGAGGCCCTCAAGGCGCACGACACGATTGTGATGCCCACCGATACCGTCTACGGTATTGCCGCCGATGCCTTCTCGCATCAGGGCGTTGCCAAACTGCTGGCAGATAAGGGCCGCGACCGCACCATGCCGCCGCCCGTACTCATCTTTGATATTGCGGCGCTCGCCGGCGTGGTGGACGACGTTCCGGACGACATCTACGATCTGGGCTACCGTTTCTGGCCCGGCGCGCTGACCGTCATTCTTCACGCCTACCCCTCGCTGAGCTGGGACCTGGGCGAGACCCGAGGCACCGTCGCGGTGCGTGTTCCCGACGACGAGTTTGCCCTGAAGCTGCTGACCGAGCACGGCCCGCTGGCCGTCTCGAGCGCTAACAAGACCGGCCAGGAGGCCGCCGCGACCGCCCAGGCCGCCATGGACTCTCTGGGTGAGGACGTCGCGGTGATTATTGACGGTGGCCCCCGCCCGAAGCCGCACGAGTCCGAGCCCAACGAGGACGGCGTGGTTGTGGTGACCGAACGCGAGCCGGCTCCCTCGACCATCCTGGACTGCACCTCGTTCCCCTACGTGGTGGTGCGCGAGGGCGCGATTCCCGTTGAGGAGCTCCGTGAGGTGGTCCCCTCGATCCTGACCCGCGCCGAGGCCGACGAACAGGCGGCTCGCAAGGTTGAGGAGGCGCAGGCCTCCTCGCAGAGCGCGTCGAACACCTCGGACGCCTCCCAGCAGGCGCTGGACGAGCAGGAGGGCCTGGACGAAGCATACGAGCAGTGGGACAGCACCCACACGGTGAGCGGCGAACCCGCCCGCCGCGCCGAGGCACCCGCGGCCGGTTCGATTGCCGCCTCCCTGCTGGGCGCTACGAGCGCGCTGGGTTCTGGATTCGGCATCAGCTCGGTGGACCAGGAGCGCTCGCGCGGCTACCGCGACAACACTCCCAAGCCGATTCGCGCGGATGAGCCGCGGGTCCAGCCCGTCCCCGCCGATACTGCCCGAGCCCTGGTCTTTGGCGAGGCACCCGCCGCCCCGAAGACTGAAGCGAAGGCTGAGCAGAAGAAGACCGAACCTGAAGCCAAGGCCGAGGCTGATGCTAAGACCGAGGCTCCGGAAGCCGCCGAGGATCACCTGTAGGCCCGGCCACGGTTAAAACTCCGTGAGTAGAACTCAGGAGTAAAACTTAAGGGAACGCCCGATACATCAACAGATATATCGGGCGTTCCCTTATGTATGCTATCTCGCGCGCGTTAGGCTGCTTTCTCGCCGGAGGCGGCGCCACCTAGCTATTGGCGAAGCGGCGGTCTTTCTTCTTACCCAGTGCCGTGTGGGCGGTGCGCAACACCTCGCGCACCCGCGGGGTGGGTAGCAGGTTGTTCTTGCGGGCCCAGGAATCGTCAATACCCTGACCGAACCACATGACCTCGACCTTACGCACGGAACCGGAGAACCTATCGTTCATGAGCTCCGATACCTTGTAGCCGGCCTTGATGGCCGCACGGCAGAACCATTCGGGCAGGTGGTGGGGCTTGCGGCGGCCCGCATCCAGCGACGCGGAGGCGACGGTTGCGCCTTCCCAGGGCTGCAGCACGATGGTGGGCAGCTCGCCGGGGAAGGTTCCGAGCATCACCACGAACTCGGCCAGCGCGTACACGCTGGAGACGGGGGACTTGCCCTGGCCCGCACCGGCCACCGATGCGAAGGGGGAGGAAGCCATCTTGGCAAAGAGTTCGGTCGTGCGGCGGCCGCGACCCTGAACGCTGGTTGCGCGCAGGATGCACAGCTCGGGTGCGCTCTCGGGGTGCTCATCCAGGAAGTAGTCCTGCAGGTCGAGCAGCGCCTCTTCGCCAAGGGTCTTGGAGAACGAGTAGGCGCTGAAGGGGGCGGTCTCCTCGGAGGCATCGAGTACGGGGCGGGGGCCCTGCACAGCGGCGGAGGAGAGATGAATGACGCGGCGCACGCCGGTGCGCTGGGCGGCAATCGCGATGACGGCCGGCAGCAGGGCGTTCGCACCCATGAGCGGGGGCAGGTCCTGCATGTTCGGGGCGGCGAGGCCGGCGGCGTTCACCACGACCTGCGCGCTGGCGAAGGCTTCGGCGAGGGAATCGATGATGCCTTCCAGCTGTTCTGCCTCGTCGATAATGCTGTCTACGTCAAGGGATCGGGTGGCGAGGCGGGGCGCTTCAATGGGATCGACGCTGATACCCTCTGCGTTCAGACGCGCAACGATGGCGGAACCAACAAAGCCGCTGGCGCCAATGACTTTCCACCTGGATTCGGACATGTCTTTACCTCTCAAAAGCCCGCGGTCGGTGCGGGGAAAAACAGGGTCATTTCAACTTTCGCATATTTGCACCGGTTATGGTGAATTGTTGGGGCGGTGACCGGTTTTTGGTCGCTTTTTCGCACGACGGGCACAGCTCGGGCACAGGGGAGCCATCGAAAACAGCCTTGAAAACATTGGCTGAACGGCACTTTGCTTCGCCGCGGGCCGTAATACCAACTCGTAACCTGCGTCTCCACCTAATCCTTAGAGGTTATTCACCCTCTGGCGAAGGGTGAACTATTGCGGGTTCGGCCCCGTCCGACATGCGAAAAAACAACCGGTTGAGGTTGAATATGCGTCATAATGGGTGCGTTAGTGGGGGAAGATTCACCTCGAGATGAAGACCCCGGTAAAATGGTCACTTTGGAGAGTTATATCCTCATTCATGAGCGTCGCGGGCACCGCCGAAACACCCGGTCCCCGCACGGAGAAGGATATGCCTCAACGTTGAACGGATAAGGTGCCTCGGCGCCGCGGAGGGAGAACACTATGGCAGAACAGCACAGCGACCGACCCGCGCCTGTCCAGCACCCCGCCGAACATGACGGTCAGCACGAACCCCGCACCGTCGCGGTGGTCGTAACCTACAACCGCCACGATTTGCTTCCCAAGACCCTGGCAGGCATCGCCTCGGGCCGGATGCGCCCGGTCGCCGTGGTCATCGTCGATAACGCTTCCACCGATGACACCGCCGCATACCTGGACTCCCTGGAGTACGAGCTGCCGGTGGACCGCATTACCCTGCGGCAGAACATGGGCGGCGCCGGCGGTTTCGCGGTGGGTATCGACCGCGCCCTGGAACGCCACAACCCCGACCTTGTGTGGGTCATGGATGATGACACCGAGCCGACCGAAAACACCCTTGCCGAGGCCGTTGAAGCGTGGCTCGGCTACTCTGAGGTTCCCGCCGAACGCCCCGCGGTGGTGGCCTCTCGCGTGGTATGGACGAACGGTGAGGACCACCCCATGAACACCCCTCGCACGATGTTTGCGGCGGGGGAGCGGCGTCACGCCCGCGCCCTCGCGGTGGGGGCCCGCCCGATTCGTAGCGCCTCCTTCGTCTCGATTCTCATGGACGCGCAGGCCATCCGCCGTAACGGCGGTTTGCCCATCGCCGAATTCTTCATCTGGAACGACGATTTCGAATTCTCGACCCGCCTGATTCACCACCGCGACGGCATTGCGGTGCCTTCCTCGGTGGCGAAGCACCACACCAAGACCTTCGGCACGACGAACGCTAACCCCGGCCCGCGCTTCTATAACGACGTGCGCAATAAGCTGTGGGTGTTTACGCGCTCGCGTACCCTGAACCCGCTGGAAAAGCTGCTCTACGGTGGTTCTTCGGCCCGCCTGTGGGTCTCCACCCTGCTTCGTACCGACGACCGCCGGACCTACCTGGGGTACTTCCTGAACGGTCTGCGTGACGGCCTGCGCCCGCCCGCCCCGAACCGCCGGGTGCTGGAGGGCATCTACCCGCTGACCTTCCCGGGGCGCTACGGCGTTCCGGCCTCGAACCCCGCGCCGGTCGCGACTGGAAACGCCGGGGCCGCCGGATGCGTGAGCTCCGCCCCCGACTTCTCGGTGCTCATGAGCGTGTACGCGAAGGAGAACCCCGCGTACCTGGAACAGGCGCTGGAATCGAATCTGCTGAACCAGACCCTGCGCCCCTCCGAGCTCGTGCTGGTTCTGGACGGTCCGCTCACCCCCGAGCTGCGCACCGTGGTGGACCGCTGGGTTGCCCGCGCCGAGAACCTGGATTGCCCGCCGATTCAGCTCGTGGAGCTACCGCAGAACGTGGGTTTGGCCGAGGCACTGAACGCGGGTCTGCGGGCCTGCAGCTACGAGCTGGTGGCGCGCGCCGATTCTGACGATATTTCCGAGCCCACCCGCTTCGCAGAGCTGATTCCGGCCCTGGCCGCGGGTGGCTACGCGCTGCTCGGTTCGGCCATGCTCGAGGTCAACGAGAACAACTCGGCGGTCGAGTCGGTTCGCGAGGCCATCGTCGAGCCCGAACGGCTGCTCCGCGCCATGGATTCGCGCAACCCGATATACCACCCCTCGGTGGCATTCCGTAAGAGTGCCGTCCAGACCCTCGGCGGTTACGAGTACGTGCCCGGTGCCGAGGATTGGTGGCTGTGGATGCGCCTGCGCGACGCCGGCTACCGCCTGGGCAACCTGCCCGCACCTCTCGTGCGTTACCGTGTGGGCGCCGGCGCCTACACGAAGCGCGGGGGAGTGGACGCCTGGAAGCAGGACTGGGCGATTCAACGCCGACTGTACACGGGCCACGCCATTTCGAAGGCCCGCTGGGCGCAGAACATGGCGGTGCGTAGCGTGTACCGCTTCGTGCCCGAGGCCCTGCGCCGAAATGCTTTCCGCGCGCTGTCCACCGTGGCCGCACGCGCATCCTCTACTCGCTCATCTTCGGACCGTTCTACCGGTGCCGCATCTGAAGGAGGCTTTTAATGGCCCAGCTGAAATCTGACGCCCACGAGGCGGTACGACGTGCTGCTCAGCGCGGCACGCTGATGACGGAGGGCGATTCTGGAGCCGTTCTGGTGAATCGTCTGTACGAGCGCAAGCCGTGGTGGCTGATTGCGCAGGCGCTGATTGACTCGAGCGCCTGGGTTCTTGCGGTGCTGTTCGCGTACATGTTGCGCTATAGCGTGCTGCTCAGCAATGGCTCGGTGTTTGACATCATCCACCCCGTTTCGCTGACGATTATGGCCGTCGGTGCGGTGCTGCTGCAGCTGATTTTCGGTTTGGCGGCCGCCAAGATTTATAACGGCGTGTACTCCTACGGCTCCTTTGACGAGTCGTGGCGTGCCGCGGCGGCGGCGCTGAGCACGGGCGTGGTGCTGACCGGTTTCTCCTTTGTGGATGAGCTCCTTGGCCTGCCGCACATTCCGCACAGCGTGCCGGCGATTGCCGCGGCGTTCAGCCTGATTATGATGGCGGGCGCCCGCATGGCCAAGCGCGTCTATACCGAACGCGGCGCGGTGCGTGAGCTGACGGGCGAACCGGTGATCGTGTACGGCGCCGGTTTCATCGGCGGCATGGTGATGGATTCCATGCTGCACGATGAGGAGGCGAAGCTGCGCCCCGTGGCGGTCTTCGACGATGACCCGTTGAAGGCCGGCACCAAGTTCCACGGCATCCAGGTGATTACGACCTACCGCGAGCTGGAGCGCGCGATTCGCGAATCGGGCACCCGCAAGGTAATCGTCACGATTTCCGATATGCCGGAGGACTATTTTGAGGCCTTCTGCGAGCGCATGCGTCGCCTGAAGGTTGAGGTGCAGCGCATCAGTAGCGCGAACGCCCGCCTGATGGGTGAGCGCCTGGTGAACACGAGCGATAACGACCTGATGCGCGTGATCCGCGGCGAGATTAACTACGATATCGATCGCGATATCCTCCGTTCATACCTGCACGGCAAGCGCGTTCTGGTGACCGGCGCGGGTGGTTCGATTGGTTCTGAGCTCTGCCGCCAGATTAGCGAATTTGAGCCCGAGACCCTGATGATGCTCGACCACGACGAGACTCTGCTGATGGACACCAAGGTGTCGATTACGCACGAGTCAAGCCTGGACGACGACCGCATTATCCTCGCGGATATTCGCGAGGGCGATACCCTGCTGGAGATTTTCCGGGAGCGCCGCCCCGAGGTGGTGTTCCATGCCGCCGCGCTGAAGCACGTGTCGGCGCTGGAGGCCTACCCGCGGGAGGCCTGGAAGACGAACTCCCTGGGCACCCTGAACGTCTTGCGTGCCGCCGAGGCCGTGGGCGTGAAGACCTTCGTGAACGTTTCGACCGATAAGGCGGCGGACCCGAAGACGGCCCTGGGCCAGTCCAAGCGCGTGGCGGAGCGCCTGACCGCGTACTTTGGCGAGAAGACCGACAACACCTACGTTTCGGTGCGATTCGGCAACGTGTTTGGTTCGCGCGGCTCGATTAAGCCGCTCTTCACCAAGCAGATTCTCTCTGGCGGCCCGATTACCCTGACCGATAAGCGCGCGACCCGCTACTTCATGCTCATCGCGGATGCCTGCCTGCTCGTGATGCTGGCCGGTGCGATTGGCCGTCCGGGCGAGGTCATGGTGCTGGACATGGGCCAGCCGGTCAAGATCCTGGACGTGGCCAAGGCGATGCGCCAGGCCTACGAACGCTACGACGTTGAAATCAAGGAGATTGGCCTGCGCAAGGGCGAGAAGCTAGACGAGACGCTCTTCGGCGATACGGAGAAGCTCGTGCCCAGCGAGGAGAACCGCTACATTTCACGCTCGAGCGCGCCGGCTTTGAACCCGGACGAGCTGGATTACGAGCTGTGGATTCAGAACTACCGCGAGCACAGCGGCTACGAACGCCACGGCCTGGAGCGCGCACCCGATCCGCGCACCCTGGAGAACGCGCAGACCTTCTAAACGACCGGCTCTTCGACGCCGCCCCTATCGGAGCGTCTTCCCGGCGCCCCGGGGTCGGCGGAGCCATACGATAAACACATTCACGAGACAGTACGACCAGGAGCCATCATGACCTCCTTTCCCGAGCTAACGAGCATTTTCGTTCTTGCGGTGATTGCCGGTGCCCTCCTGCCTTTTGCGGTGCGTCCGATTCTGCATCGCTACAACATGGTGGACATTCCCAACGAACGGTCCTCGCACACCACGCCGACCTACCGCGGCATGGGCCTTGCGACGGCCGCGGCGACCCTGCTGGCTTTCCTCGTGGCGACCCTGCTGGGCTGGACCTACCGCTCCGCTGAGTCCCTGCAGCTGGCCATCACGATTGCCGCCGCCATGCTTTTCTCCCTGGCCCTGGGCTGGCTCGAAGATATTCGCGGCGTGAGTATCGTTCGTCGCGCTGCCCTGCAGCTGGTCATCGGTGTGCTGGTGAGCGTTAGCTTCGCGACGGTTCAGGGGACCAATCCGCTGCTGGTGGTGGTCGGTGCCGTGTTCATCGCGGGCTACATTAACGTGGCCAACTTTATGGACGGCATCAACGGCATCTCGGGTGCTCACGGCCTGGTGGCCGGTTTGGCGTACGCGCTGACCGGTTGGATGGTCAACCTGCCCTGGCTGGCTATGGGGGGTGTGGCGGTGGCCGGCGCGTACCTGGCGTTTCTGCCGTGGAACGTGCGCCCGGGCAAGAACGTCTTTCTGGGGGATGCCGGTTCCTACGTGCTGGGTACGGCCCTGGGCACTCTGGCGGTGGGCGCCTGGTTTGCTGACGT
>ERZ1674154.8-NODE-8-length-39632-cov-12.483286_pt1 | contig 39632 bp, 37 predicted proteins | sample MGYA00581306_ERZ1674154 | MGnify/ENA primary metagenome ERZ1674154 (study PRJEB41354, sample SAMEA4873325) | human saliva metagenome | biome: human-associated habitat [ENVO:00009003]; feature: mouth environment [ENVO:08000002]; material: saliva material...
CAAATAAACGTACAAATACTCTAAACACTCTACGCGCCGCAGCCGTTGAGATTCATCTTCCAACCAAAATATTACGCATAAACCATGCAAATTTTATTTTTCGGCTTCAACCACACCCCGAACCCACCCCAAAAGACCAACAAAAACCAGCCCCGCACATGCGGTCCACACCCGCCAAATGGTATAGTCAGCACGAACGCGAGAATCCTCGCACCCTCCACCGTCGCACCCCTTGCCTGGCTGACGCGCGCCCACACGCCGCAGCACCACCGCGGTAACAGGGGAGTGGCGCATCCGCACAGATCGAAGAAGGAACCATGAGCGAAAACCTCAACGAAATCGAAGCACCCGCCTGCCCCGAATGCAGCGAAAACTACACCTACGAAATGGGCGAACTCTGGGCATGCCCCATGTGCGGCCACGAATGGGAACGCACCGCAGCCGGTGAAACCGAAGAAGAAGCAGGCGCCAAGGTTCTGGACTCCGTCGGTAACGAGCTCGTCGACGGCGACTCCGTCACCATCGTCAAGGGCCTGAAGGTCAAGGGCGGCGCAGACATCAAGGCAGGCACCAAGGTGCGCGGCATCCGCCTGCTCGAATCCCCCGTCAATGGCCACGACATTGAGGCGAAGGTCCCTGGCGCAGGCCAGATGTACCTGAAGTCCTCCGTGGTCAAGAAGGCATAAGCCTAGGCGATATAAGCCAAGAAGACGTACAGCGCTTCGCATTAGACGCAGAAAAGGCGGCACCTCCCGCACTAGCTCACGCTAGGGGAGGTGCCGCCTTTGCATATGAGGGACTCAGCGAGCCCTCAATAGGTCGGGTTGTTACTTCCTGCCGGTCATGCCCAGGTACAGGGAAATGGTTAGCATCGCCGCGAAGACCGACAGAATCCAGCGCATCCAGTCGATGCCAGCGGTTGCGGCAACGCCCAGCTGAACTGCCGCCCAGTTGCCGATAGCCGCGCCGATAGCGCCGCAGACAATGGTCCAAAGAATCGAAATGTTCTGGCGGCCTCGCATGAAGAATCGTGCAATCACGCCGATAATCGCGCCGGTAATAATGGTGCCGATAAGAGCGTCCATTGTTCTCTCCAAAGGTTGTACACCTGCCGCTGTGACAGGTGGTGTGTTAGTTCCAGTGTAGGCAATGCTGGTTACGGAAAGCTTAATAACGGGTATGTTAAGGTGAACGGCACCTCAATGTTTTGCGTGTAAAACACTGAGGTGCCGTTCCTAACGAATGAAGCGACTACTTCGACTTACGCCAAATCTTCAGAGCGCTGCAAATCATTGGCAGCTGCAGGGGCAGGCGACCATACGCAATAGCCTTACGCTGAGTGGACTGGTTACGCGCATCCAGAGCCATCTGAATATTCGCGGGGAACACCGCAACGAACAGCAGTGCGGCCAACAGACCACCGGCACGGCGGGTCTTATCGCTCGACAACAGGGCAGCGGTACCCAGCTCAGCCACACCGGAACCGTGCGTGTACGCATGCGGAGGACCCGGCAGGCACTTCGGAATAATCGAATCGAAGGGCTCCGGGATAATGAAATGCAGCGCGCCCATCACAGCAAGACCGCGCGCCATACGAGTCGCCGAACGCTCAGCGCTGTACTCTTTCTTCTTAAAAATACTCATGCCCCCAGTATCCTCCCCAACGAAGAGGAAACCGCTGACCCTCACGGCGAGTCCCGAAAATATCCACCGTCGGAAGGGGAAGCCCAGAAGCCACCGCAACCGGGCTGGGTCCAAATCCGACCCCTCAAGAGGAAAAGACCCGTCAAACAAGGTATGATGTGAAGCATGGCACCGCGTGCGGTACCGACCGACGAGCGGCTCCCCACGAGCCGACGCCGATCAGGACGGACCGGGTGCACCACACCAAAAATCAAAGGAGTAACCCCATGAAGAAGATTCTGTTCATCGCAGCACTCGCAGGCGCCGCATTCTTCATCTACAAGAAGAAGGCAGCCTAAGGTATCTCGCCCCGCAGGGCGTAATAATCCTAAGCATAAGAAGCCCGCCCCTCGAAACATTCGAGGGGCGGGCTTCGTCGTATCCGCAGAATTTACGGACGGAACGGTGAACCTACTCGCCGCTGGGCGGAACCTCGCCGCTCATCACGACCTTATTCTGCGAAGAGCTCCACGTGAACGTAGCCGTCGTGCGGCCGCTCGCGTTGGCGGGGCTCTCATCGTCCTTCATATAGCGGTAGGTCACGCTAATCGAATTATCGGAGGTACGGGTAATAGAGGGCGAGAACGAGTACGGCTCGTAGGTTGCCGTACCAATAAACTTGCCGTAGTGGAAGAGCAGGATGTGGTGGGCCATCGAGGAAATGCAGCACTCGTCCGGGGAGGAGCCCGGAATCGCGTCAATCCAGGACAGCTCGGCGCAGGGATCAAAACCCTCGTACGTGCGGGAAACGTTCGTCCACTGGTTCCACTTGCTCTTGTTCTTCATATCGCTCAGAGCCTTCGAGACCGTGGACGAAGCCGATACGTTGGAACAGCTGGAGCTCTTCTTATCGCCCGAGGAGTCAGACTTCGCGGGAACGGTCGTAACGCTCGGCTCGGGGTTTACCGTAATCGTTACCACCGACGGAGCCGGGGCGGGCGAAGACGCAGAGGCAGAGGCAGAAGCGGAAGCGGAAGGGCTCGCCGAAGCCGTGGGGAAGATAGCCGAGGCGGCGCTCGAGGAGGAGCTCGGCGAAGCCGAAGCGGATGCGCTCGCCGAGGCGGACGAAGACACAACGGTACCGGAAAGCGCCGAATCGGTGCTTGCCGAGCAGGACGAGACGGCCAGGGCCACGGCCGCGCCCAGGGCGGGCAGGGATAGAGCGGAGCGGGTCAAACGCATGGGGACTCCTCGCGCGATGCGGCGGCGCATCGCAAGCTGATGTATGTGAACAGTGAACTCGTCCAGTATAGAGAAAAAGACGCATTGACGTGGTGCGGGGCGTCAGCACCGTTCATTACCGTAGCCTTTTTCCATTGCCGGTAGACGGCAGAAAACCGGTTAGCAGACCTTATCGTCGGTCAGGTAGTGCACCAGCCAGGCGCGCCTCGCCGTGGCAATACGCGCCGTAATCTGCGGAAAAACCCACAGGCTAATAGCGCCCTGAGCCCACAAAATCAGCGAAAACAGCAGCGGCCTGAACGCAACATCGCGCAGATCCACGCCGGGGTTGAGAAGGCGCGCGAGCGCATCCGACAGGAAAATCGACGGGAACATCAGCGACATCAGCACCGTACCCAGCACCCAGCCTGGACCGAAACAGAGCAGAACCCAGCGGGCACTCATTCGCAGGTTCTTGCGGTGCGCCCAGCGGAACTGCCAGCCGCGCAGACGGTACGGATACATCACGCCCAGAATCGACCCTAGGGACACCACAATAGCCGGCACCACAAAGAAGGACAGGGACATCATGAGCGTGGGGGTCAGGTTCTTGTCCTGATTGTGCAGAATCAGCGCCAGCAGGGTGCCGGAAACACCCGTGATGATGCCAATCGCAATAGCCTTTGTGCGCACGAACAGGTGCAGGGCGTGCGGGTCGCTACTGCGCAACGCACGCAGCGCATGCTCCTCGTCGTGACCCATCAGGTTTGTGGAGGTTACGTCCGCAACCATCCAGCCGACCATCACCAGGGCGAAACCAGCCGGGCCCCTAAACTCGCTAAACAGCCACGAACGCCAGGCTTCCGGGAGCAGGTACCAGCAGATTGCCGCCAGCAGGGCGTTACACATGAGCGTCTGCGTTTCCACCGGGAAAGGGCGAGTGAACATGCGGCGCAGCTCAGCGCGCACACTCGGACGGTACGTATTCTGCGGATCAACGAGGGCACGACCCTCCACCCGCTGACGGCGCAGGTCCCGGCGGAGGGCCCTGAAATTCGTCACGGGGTGCGCCAGCGGCGCAAGGCGGGAAGATACGTGCCTCAAAATGCTCACCTGCCCATTGTAGAGGTGCCGCTGAGGCGAAGCGGCACCGCAGAAAATCAGCTATGCGGAAACTCCACCCACTAGAGCCCGCATCTCCTTGCACACCCGCCGCATCCGGGGGACAATGAAGGCATGGCTGAAGTAACTCTACAGAATGAACTCGTAATCAACACCAACGGCGACCTGCCCGCAGTCGGCGCAAAGCTGCCCGAATTCTCGGTTCTCGCGGCTGATCTCTCTGAGATTTCCTCCGCAGATTTCGCAGGTAAGAACCTGGTGCTGAACATCTTCCCCTCCGTCGACACCGGTGTTTGCGCAAACAGCGTCCGCACCTTCAACAAGCAGGCTGCAGGCCTGGAGAACACCGTCGTGCTGTGCGTCTCCAACGACCTGCCCTTCGCAATCGGCCGCTTCTGCGCAGCCGAGGGCATTGAGAACGTCGTGACCTCCTCCGCTTTCCGCTCCTCCTTCGGTGAGGACTTCGGCGTAAAGCTCGTGGACGGCCCCCTGGCTGGTCTGCTGGCACGCTCCGTGGTCGTCGTGAACCCCGAGGGCGAGGTCGTCTACACCGAGCTGGTTCCCGAAACCACCAACGAGCCCAACTACGAGGCAGCACTCGCCGCCATCAAGTAGTTTCCGTTTCGTTCGCCTCGCGAATGAGCAATTGATTCTCAACGCCCCGGCGCGCATACCCCTGGTTTGCGCCCGGGGTGCTTTAAAATAGTGATAACCGCCGCGCGATTATTTCTCTCGCGCGGTGCACGACACAACAGATACGAACGCTACACCGCACGAATACGGTCTCACCCCACACATGCGGCTGGCGACAGCATTACGCTCCGCCCACCCGATATCACGGGTGGGCGGAGCGTTTTAACGATGCATTAGGCAGAGTGCGAAGGGCCGGTATGCCCCCCGGTACCTAGCGCGTCTGCTCGGAGCCGCCGTCGTGGTCGGCCACAAGCATGTGCTCGGGCAGGGTACCGCGACGCTTTTGCACCGCGTAGCGAGCCACCAGCAGGCTTAGGTAGACGACCATGGACACCACAAGCATGGACTGCGGGGCGATCAGCAGGCCCGCGGCCGCGGCCACCAGCGCGATGACGGCGGTCAGACGGTCCTTCGATTCGCGGTACGCATCCACGGTCAGGATCGCGAAGAGCGCAGTCATCACAAAACCCAGACCCTTCAGCTCGCTCAGGAAGCTGACGCCCAGCACGTAGCCCAGCAGGGTACCGCAGATGACGGACACCTGCATGCCCGCGTGAATCCACAGGATGCGGGAGCCGCGCAGCGTGTGGCGGTCGGGGCCGCTATTGAGGACGTACGCCTCGTCGGTGAGCGTGTACACGCTGTAGAACTTCGCGAGAGGATGGCGCACACGCTCAATCGGGTAGGAAAGGCCGTACATGAGGTGACGCGAATTCACGAGCAGAGTCATGAGCGCAATCGACACCAGCGAAGCGTGCAGAGACATCATGTCCAGCAGCACGAACTCCACGGAACCGGCGAAGACAATGCCCGGCAGGACGACCGCCAGCCACATCGGGAAGCCGTAGCTGTGAATCACCACGCCCAGGCCGATACCCACGAAGAACAGGCCCGCCATGACCACGCCGGCGGTGCGCATCGCCTCGGCAAAACCGCTCACGCGTGGCTGCTGGGAGTCCGAAGAGTCCTTGGGTGCCTCGACCACGGGAATAACGCCGGTCAGCGGAAGGGCGGAGGCGATCACCTGATCCACCTGCTCCGGGCTTGCCTGGCTGGGTTCCGCCCGTTGGTGGGGTGCCTGCTGCTGCGCGCTACGGTCGGGCGCGGTGCGGTGGACCGACTCGACGATGGGGGCGGAGGCATCCGCCGGGTGACGCTGAGAATCCTGAGATGAAGTCATGACGCCCCCTAGAAAACCCAGTTAGCCAGCACAACACAGGTGACGGTACCCGCCACCATGCTCAGCACCATATTCTTACGCCACAGGTGCACACCCACGGTCACCACCAGGCCCGCCAGGTACGGTGCCGCCGTTTCAACGGAAGAATAATCAATCTTCGCCACCGCATAGATAGCAAGTAGCGCGACTGCGCCGAGCGGAATCCAATGGCTGAGTGCATCGAGCAGCTCGGAGCCGGCGAGCGCCTTCTTCAAACCGAAAGGCAGAAGACGCAGCATAAAAGTAATACCTGCAGCAACGAACACCGCAGTCAAAATATATCCGGCAGTAACTTCGCCGTTCATGAGGGTTGTCTCTTTCTGCGCCACTCAGAAAACCCCGGAGGCGAAAGACACACGGTCGAACGGTTAAAGTCTTCAAAGCAACCGCCGAGAGCCGGGTCTGCCCGAGGAAACGGGGGAGTAGTGCGATAGGTACGTGAATAGATGAAAGCCGCGAACAACGAGGCGGAGAGACGTTCCTCCCGCATGAGACTAGTTTTCGGCGCGGGTAGTTGCGCGCGGCAGTAGTTCTCGTGCGTGACCTCGGGTGATGCCGCTCCCGGTGCGGTGTTACTCCGGGGCGGCACAGCGTTCTGCGTCGCTAGTTTCCTTGGCGGTGTCTTTCATCTGCATGTGGTACCTCAAATCTGTGGGCGGCGGCTCACGAGATGGCGCCGGGAAAGGCGAATCGCGGCCGGTTCCGCGTGAAACAGGAAAGAGAAGGGCGGGCCGAATAGGCGGCTCGCACTTTTTATATTAACGGTTTTCCGAGCCGCCGCGTAACACCCCGGCGGAACCCCCATTATCCTCGGAAGCGGACCCCGTTACTTCGCTTGTCTTCTGCTCCGAGTGGGCAGGCAGGGTGCCGCGGCGCTTCGCCACCGGGAAGCGCGCCAACAGCAACACCACGTACGAACCCAACGCCACCACCAGGAACGAGGAAGGCGCAAAAATCAGCGCAATCGCGGCCGAAACCGCAACGAAGAGCGCCGTCACGCGATCCGGGTTAGCGCGGTAGCCGTCCATGGCGAGAACCGTGAAGATAGCCACCATCACGAAATCCACGCCCTTCAGGTCGTTTAGGAAGCTCGCGCCGAGTACGTATCCGAGCACCACGCTCAGAATCCACGACACGTAAATCAGCGTGTTAACCCACAGGATGCGGGCGCCGGAACGCTCATTGCGATCAGGACCGGAGTTGAGAGCAAACGCCTCATCGCAGAGAGTGTGGATGGCAAGGGCCTTGGCCCAGAGACCCTTCACGCTGTGTAACGGGTAGGAAAGACCGTACACCAGGTGGCGAGCATTCACGAGGAACACGGTCAAAGCAATCGAGGCAACCGACGCGCCACCGCTAATCATGCCCACCATGAGGAATTCCACAGAACCGGCAAAAACTAGGGCAGATAGAAGCGGTGCCGTCCAAATCGGCAGGCCGTGCGCGTTGAGGATAATGCCCAAACCCAAACCCAGCACAGCGATACCGAGCATCACCACGGAAGAATCCGCAACAGCCAAGAGGAAATCATGCTGCGAGCCTGTGCCCTTAAATCGAGTGCCCTGACGCTGAGCGCCCCGAAGCTTGGGAGTCTGTGCCATAAGTGGGTTCCTCGTATGCGTTACGTTCTACGAAATGCCTCGTCTGCCTGCAGACGGGCAAAGATAACGCCCGCCGCGGCTTTCCAGTGTATAGGAGCAAGCGGTTGACCGACGAGAAAAAGAGTCCGGGAATAAAATAATGAGAAACACGCTTATAGTGCATGACTCTAAACAACGCGGGGCTGAATAACCTAGCGACCGTGCAGACAACCCGAAAGGAACCTCAATGACCGAGCAGAACAACGCTGAACAGAACAACGCCGTGCAGACTGCAGAAGAGCAGAAGAAGGTGTACTCGCGCCAGCAGGAACGCCGCGAACTCGACAACTACCGCCAGACCAAGATTGAGCGCATCGACCGCCTGCGCTACCGTGCCCACGGTGCCAACGGCGCAACCCTCGACTTCGGTGTGGGCGAGGGCCTGCTGACCCCCGTCGAGCTGCTGCTCGCCGCGATCGCCGGCTGCTCCTCCGTGGACGTGGACGCGGGCACCTCCCGCCGCTCCACCCCCGAGGTATTCGAGGTGCTCGCCTCGGCGCTGAAGCAGACCGAGGACGGCGCGGTGCGCCTCGACGACGTTGAGGTGGACTTTGACGTGCGTTTCCCCGAGGATGAGCAGGGCGCTAAGGCGCAGAAGATGGTGGACCGCCTGATTCAGCTCAGCGAGCAGAAGGACTGCACCGTCTCCCGCACCGTGGAGCACCCCACGAACGTTTCGTTCCACAATCTGGCTGACTAAAGCCGGGTGAGCTGAATAAATCGGGTGAATTAGCCTGATAGGGAACCCTCCCGTACCGCATATACATGAGCGGTGCGGGAGGGCTTTTCTGTGTTTTTGTGGTTTTGGGTGGAAAAGAGCCTCAAAAGCGAGTAGGATTGACCCTCAGATTAGGAAAACTTACGGTACGTAAGAAATCCTTAAGATTGAAGAATTTCTTGACCCAGGCACAAACCTTCGGCAGCCGCATCGACGGCAGGGATAGACTGGACAGCACACAATCCCCCTAGCAAACGCACGAAGCAATAGCCTCAGAAAGAAGACCTGACATGGCACAGCCTACAGAGACTTCCGGCGCTGCATCGGAAGCCACCCCCGCAGAGGGTGAACTGAAGCGAGGCCTCTCCGCCCGACACATGCAGATGATCGCAATCGGCGGCGCAATCGGCACCGGCCTCTTCGTTGCCTCCGGTAAGACCATCTCCACCGCGGGCCCCGGTGGCGCAATCCTCGCCTACGCCCTCATCGGCGTCATGGTGCTCTTCCTCATGCAGTCCCTCGGCGAGATGGCCGCGCACCTGCCTGTGCCCGGCGCCTTCCAGACCTACGCCGCGCGCTACGTGTCCCCGTCCTTCGGCTTCGCCATGGGCTGGAACTACTGGTTCAACTGGGCGATTACCGTGGCCGCCGAGCTCGTCGCGGTTGGTGAGGTGATGAGGTACTGGTTGCCGGACGTGCCCTCCTGGGTGTGGGCGGCAGGATTCCTCGTGCTACTGACCGGCATCAACGCCCTCTCGGCACGCTCCTACGGTGAGAGCGAGTTCTGGCTGGCCACCGTCAAGGTCGTCACCGTGGTCGTCTTCCTCATCGCCGGTATCGCCATGATCTTCGGCATCCTGGGCGGTAGCTCCCCGGGCGTTTCCAACTGGACCGTGGGCGAGGCACCCTTCGTGGGCGGTGCCCCCGCCGTCCTGGCCATCTTCATGGTGGCAGGCTTCTCCTTCCAGGGCACCGAGATGATCGGTGTGGCAGCGGGCGAGTCCAAGAACCCCCGCCGCGACGTGCCCCGCGCGCTCACCAGCGTGTTCTGGCGCATCATGCTCTTCTACATCGGTGCGATGGTCGTCATCGGCTTCCTGATTCCCTACACCGACCCGAACCTGCTAACCGCAGCGGACGGCAACGTGAACATCTCCCCGTTCACCCTCATCTTTGAGCGCGCAGGCATCGCCTTCGCGGCGGCCGTCATGAACGCCGTGATTCTCTCCGCCGTGCTTTCGGCGGGTAACTCTGGCCTGTACGTCTCGGCTCGTATGCTCTTTTCCCTGGCGCAGGAGGGCAAAGCACCGAAGATCTTCACCCGCATCAACTCCGGCGGCGTGCCCATGAACGCACTGCTGGCTACCGCAGCTATCGGCGCGGTCGGCTTCATCGCCGCGCTGCTCTCGCCGGATGGTGCGTACCTGTGGCTCGTGAACGTGTCGGGTCTGGCGGGCTTCATCACCTGGGTGGGCATCGCCGTGGCGCACTACCGCTTCCGCCGCGCCTACCTGAAGCAGGGCCACAGCCTCAAGGAGCTGCCGTACGTGGCGCCGTTCTTCCCCGTGGGCCCGATTATTGCGTTCCTCATGTGCCTGGTCGTGATTGGCGGCCAGAACTACGAGGCCATCATCAGTGGCGACTGGTTTGGCGTTCTGAGCTCTTACATTGGCCTGCCCGTCGTGGTGGCCGTGTGGCTGGGCCACCGCATCGTGACCCGTGACCGCCTGATTCCGCTGGAAGAAATGGACGTGAGCGGCCTCGAGGTTAAGGCTTCGAAGTAACGCGAACGATTGCGTCAGCTGATTGAATGAGCTGATACGTGAAGAGCCGCCGGTTCCCCCTGACCGAGGGGAGCCGGCGGCTCTTTGCTATCCGCAGTTTATTCCGCACGGGAGAGCTAGGCTGTAAGCCCTGCAGCTCTTAGGAGTGGCGGCGCGAGCGCAGAACGCTCAAACCCAGACCCGCACAAATCGCGGCAACGCCAATGCCAACAATCACGCCAACGCTGGATGCGCCGGTGTTCGCCAGGGTAGCCTTCTTGGGGCTGCTCTCCTGAGCCAGATGATCCTTAGCGGGGCTGTCCTTTGCCGGGCCGTCCTTAGTCGGAGTGTCCATAGCCGAGCGGGCGGCGGTCACCGGAGCCTCCTGAGCTGGCTTATTCTTGGGATGCGCCACGGTTGCGTCCTCCAGCTTGTCAGCGTTGGGGGTCTTATCGGCAACCGGTGCTTCCGGCAGTGCAGGAACCGTCGGTGCGTCAGTGGGGTTTACACCCACGGTTGCTTCCGGCAGGGGCGCCACGGTGGGCGCATCGGTCGGGTTTACACCGATAGTTGCTTCCGGCAGGGGCGCTACGGTCGGCGCGTTGGTGGGGTTTACGCCGACGGTTGCTTCAGGCAGGGGCGCTACGGTCGGTGCGTCGGTGGGGTTCACGCCGACGGTTGCTTCCGGCAGGGGCGCCACGGTGGGCGCGTCAGTGGGGTTTACACCAATGGTTGCTTCAGACAGGGGCGCTACGGTGGGCGCGTCAGTGGGGTTTACACCAATGGTTGCTTCCGGCAGGGGCGCTACGGTGGGCGCATCCGTCGGGTTCACGCCCACGGTTGCTTCAGGCAGGGGCGCCACGGTCGGTGCGTCGGTCGGGTTCACACCGATAGTTGCTTCAGGCAGGGGCGCCACGGTGGGCGCGTCAGTGGGGTTTACACCAATGGTTGCCTCGGGCAGGGGCGCTACCGTCGGAGCATAGGTCGGAACCGCAGAAACCACGGGCTCCTGTGCGAAAAGCTCAAGAGGCTTCTGAGCATCAAACGAGCCGTACTCAGCACCCTCAACGCCAGCCGCCATGGTGCCCGCAATGTACTTGTGAGAGGTATTCAGCGTCGCCGCAACATCCGCCGGAACCTTCACCTCCGTCTCAAAAGCACCGTTGTGAATCTGCGAAGCAGGTACGGTCACCTCAGCCACGAAGCGCATACCCGTCTGAGGAAAACGACCGGGAACCCACACGCTCGTATCAGACACCACCACGCGCACACCGTGCGGGGTCGCCTCACCGGTGTAGCCGGTACCGCGCACCTTCAACACAGTCTCACCCTTGGTGTTCAGGCGCGGCGAATCCACCTGAAGAACCGGTGCGGCGCTATCCTTCACAACGTCCATGCGCAGCACCTGGCCGCCCGAATAATAACCATCAACGGCGATATTAGCGACGAAGCTGTAGTTCTTCGCCGGGTCAATCAGGCTACCGGGAACGTAATGGGTCGCAGTCGCCGTGCCGTCCTTGAACGGGCCTTCAACGCGCACCGTCTGAATCGGGTTCAGAAACGGGAAACCCCTATGGTTTGCCTCGTGCAATGCCGGGGCGAAAGCGGTAGTTTTCGCGGGCAGTTTCGATGCCTTGAACGTAATCTTGTTCAGACGCAGGGCGGTCTTCAGCTGACGGGTATTGGTCTCAACCTTGTAGTTGTAGACCGTAATAACCGGCGGGTTATCCGGATTCGGGGTATTAGCCGCTGCAACAGAAGGCAGAGCGACCAGGCTCAAGGATGCGGCAAGAAGAACAGAAGCGCCGGCGCTACCGTAGCGGCGGGCACGAGAAGAGTTAGCCATCATGAAGTTCCTTCTACATGGGTGATTGAGTGATCCGCACTCTTCCTGTATCGCGCCAAGTCGAGTGCGTATACGGTACCGCGACATCGCGGTTAATTACACCGTAACACGCACCTAAACGCATGAACCGGACATAAGATAACTCGCCGAAATATTACATAAAACCAACGCCTGCAGGGCGCACAATAGGGCGGATGAATAAGACAAACACGCACAGCGCCGGGTGGAGGATACAGAAATGCTAGGGTAGAAAGATGCCCACGCAGAAGAACCCGCAGAACCGAGTAGAAGCAGCCCCGCCCGCCCCGCCCGCCGAACCCAACGCTATTGAGTACAGCGCTACTGAGCACAGCGCCATCGACAGCGTGCACCGCGTCGTCAACGTGTGCGCCGTAGCCATTCGCGACGAGCGGGGGTACGTACTCACCGTGCGCAAGCAGGGCAGCGACGGGTTCATGATGCCCGGCGGCAAACCCGAACCGGGGGAGACCCCGCTACAGACCGCCTGCCGTGAAGTGAACGAAGAAATCGGGCTCACCCCCGACCCCGTCCGGATGCGCTACCTCGGCACCCTGGAGGCCGCCGCGCTCAACGAGTCCGGTTTTACGGTACGCGCCGAAACCTTCGAGTACGCCCCCACCGACGAGCAGTATGAGCAGCTGGCTACGCTGGTGCCGCAGGCAGAAATTGCCGAGCTGCGCTGGGTCGATCCCGCCATGGCCCGCCCTTCAGATATCGCCGCGCAGGCACCGCTGAATACCGAGCAGATTTTCCCGCTGCTGGCGGCCACTCCGGTTCCGCGGGGCTAGCATATCGGCGGACCCGGCGGCCTAGAGCCCCCGTTTTATCCACAGGGCTACCCTGCACACATGAGGTACACAGGTACGTCCGGTACCCTCAACAACAGACAACCCATAGAAGGCGGGGCGCAACGCCGCGCACCCGCTGCACAACCCAAGGAGAACCATGAAGAAGACTGACTACAACCTCGCCGTCTACTGCGGCGCACGCTCCGGCAACGACCCGCTCTTCACCGAGCGCGCCCGCGAGCTCGGCACCCTCTGCGCTCGGAACAATATTGGCGTGGTCTACGGCGGCGGCCGCACCGGCCTGATGGGCACCGTCGCGGGCGCGACCCTGGATGCCGGCGGCGTGGTCTACGGCGTGGTCACCCACAAGCTGGTCGGTCTGGAGGGCGTCTACCCCGGCCAGACCACCCTCGACATTGTGGACACCATGCACCAGCGCAAAATCGCCATGATCGAGAAGGCCGACGCTTTCGTCGCCATGCCCGGCGGCCCCGGCACCCTGGAAGAGTTCTTCGAGGTGTTCAGCTGGCAGTTCCTCGACATCCACTCCAAGCCGGTTGCGCTGCTGAACGTGAGCGGCTACTGGGATAAGCTCATCGACGCTATGCACTACATGGCCTCCACCGGCCTGCTGAACGAGCGCTACCTGGACGAGCTCATTATCGCGACCACTCCCGAGGAGCTGCTGGATGCGCTCGCCAAGGACCTAGAGCGCCGCGCCGCCACAAAGACCAACGCAGAAAGCTAAACTGCCATGGCCAATACCCTGCTACTGACCTACTTCGGACCGTTCCCCGGCGTGCCCGTCAACCCCACCGTGGCGCTCGCAGAAGGCGCCGTGCGGGCGCTGAATACCGCCCGCCCGGACCTGCGCGTCGTGGCCCGCGAGCTGCCCGTCAGCTACGACGGATCCAGCGCCGCACTGCGCGCCGCCCTGCAGGAGGTGCAGCCCGACGCGCTCATCAGCCTGGGCGTGGCGGTCGGCCGCGATGCGGTGAGCCTCGAGCAGGTCGCCATCAATCTGGACTCCGCGGGCATTGAGGATAACGACGGCGACCGACGCTGCGACGAGCCGATTGTTCCGGACGGCCGGGAGGCGTACTTCTCCTCCCTGCCGGTGCGCGCCAGCTTTGAGCGTCTGCGTGCGGCGGGGGAACCCGTCGAGATCTCGTACACCGCCGGAACCTACGTGTGCAACCACGTGTTCTACGAGGGCCAGCGCATCAGCCGCGAACTGGGGCTGAGTATCCCCGCCGGATTCGTGCACGTGCCCGCAATCTGTGCTGATGGTGAAGAGGATGCCGACGGTGAAGAGACGACCAAGGGTGTGGAGCTGACCGCCCACCGTGACGCCGGTGGCGTGGTGCGTGACGAGCAGGGTATCCCGCAGCTGCCCGAATCCACCGTGGTGCGCATTATTGCTGAGGTCGCCTCCGACACCCTGCCCGCCGTGAACTAGCAGCACGGTATATAGCTAAGACCCGTATAACAAAACCGCCGGATAGCCTCCCAACTGGGAGACTATCCGGCGGTTTGTGTATCCTACGCCCGCAGGTTCTAAAACCCTCGGGGGTATGTTTGAGCTACTACTTGGTGCGGTTCTTCAGGTAGTAGTCAATCAGCGAGGCGGTCGAAGAATCCTGACGCTCCAGAACCTCGCGGTCACCCTCGATAGCGGGAACCAGGTCCAGGGCCAGCTTCTTGCCCAGCTCAACACCCCACTGGTCGAAGGAATCGATGCCCCACACAACACCCTGAACGAAGGTGATGTGCTCGTACAGGGCAATCAGAGAGCCCAGAACGCGCGGGGTCAGGCGCGGCGCCATGATGGAGGTGGAGGGGCGGTTACCGCTGAAGATACGTGCGTTGACCACGTGCTCCGCGGTGCCCTCTGCGCGAACCTCTTCCTCGGTCTTGCCGAACGCCAGAGCCTGAGACTGTGCGAAGAAGTTAGCCAGGAACAGCTCGTGAACGTCCTGCTCGCCGTCCTTGGTCGGGTGAACCGGGTTAGCGAATGCCAGGAAGTCCGCGGGAATCAGGCGGGTGCCCTGGTGAATCAGCTGGTAGAAGGCGTGCTGGCCGTTGGTGCCGGGCTCGCCCCAGAACACTTCACCGGTTGCGTAGTTGACGAAGGAGCCGTCTGCGCGAACGGACTTGCCGTTGGACTCCATGGTCAGCTGCTGCAGGTATGCGGGGAAGCGGTGCAGGTACTGGTCGTAGGGCAGAACCGCGTGGGTCTCTGCACCCAGGAAGTTCACGTTCCAGATGTTCAGCAGACCCATCAGAACGGGGACGTTCTTCTCGAAGGGAGCGGTGCGGAAGTGCTCATCCATAGCGTGGAAGCCAGCGAGGAAGTCAGCGAAGACCTTCGGGCCCAGCACGATAGCCAGGGAGGTGCCGATGGCGGAGTCCACGGAGTAGCGGCCGCCAACCCAGTCCCAGAAGCCGAAGGCGTTCTCGGGGTCGATGCCGAATGCGGCAACCTTATCGAGCGCGGTGGAGACAGCCACGAAGTGCTTTGCCACGGCCTCGGATGCTTCCTTACCGTCCAGAGCGCCAGCCTCAGCCAGTGCGGACAGCAGCCACTCGCGTGCCACGCGTGCGTTGGTGAGGGTTTCGAGGGTGCCGAAAGTCTTGGATGCGACGATGAACAGGGTGGTCTCGGGGTCCAGGCCGGAGACCTTCTCGGCCACGTCGGTCGGGTCAATGTTGGAGATGAAGCGGGCGGTGATGCCTGCATCGGCGTAGGGCTTGAGAGCCTCGTACACCATGACCGGGCCCAGGTCGGAGCCACCGATACCGATGTTCACGACGGTCTCGATGCGCTTGCCGGTCACGCCGGTCCACTCGCCGCTACGCACGCGCTCAGCGAAAGCGTAAATCTTCTTCAGCACGGCGTGAACGTCTGCGTCTACGTCCTGGCCGTCGACGGTCAGGGCGGGGGTGTAACCCTCGGGGCGGCGCAGGGCGGTGTGCAGCACGGCGCGGTCCTCGGTGACGTTAATGTGCTCACCGGAGAACATGGCCTCGCGAGCCTGCTCCAGCTTGACCTCTTCGGCGAGCTTGAGCAGCAGCTCAACGGTCTCGGAGGTAATCAGGTTCTTGGAAAGGTCAACGTGCAGCTCGTCAGCGGTGAAGCTGAACTTCTCGGCACGGGCGGGGTCGGCGGCAAACCACTCGCGCAGGTTCGGGGTGAGAGCCTTGTGGTGAGCGGACAGAGCCGACCAGGCAGAGGTGGTCGTGGGGTCAATAGAAGTAGTCATGCTTCCATTCTCTTATTTTCGGGAGCCGCTGTCACCTCTTTCGAGGGTGATGTGGGACGATACAGCGAAAAAATCGAAAATGGACACCCGGTGAGCCCGTTTGCACCTCGGTAGGCAATCTGTAGAGGTTGAAAAGAATGGTTTGGCTTGTCAGAGGCATATCTAGGGGATGGACGGATATACCTCAAGAAAATGGGAGATGCCCCACAAACATTGAACTTTCACTTTAAAAAACATTAGACCGGGCTGAATAATGCCTGGGATGCAGAAACACCTCGAGGATCACTCCCTCAACGCGTTCCCAGGCACTTTGTGAGATGCCCCGCCCGGTACGACTTTTGGGGCAGGGAACGATTTTCTACTCTCAAACACAACACTCAGGACAACACAACATAGCTTTTAACCAGGGGGTTCGTGTGCCCAAAAACGGCCAGAACCCTCCCTACGAGTCTTTCCTGGAAAGCCGCGGTTTCCGCCCCGAAATCCAGGGTCTGCGTGCTTTTGCAGTGCTCCTCGTCGTGGTTTACCACGTCTGGGTGGGCAAGGTTTCCGGCGGTGTGGACGTCTTCCTGTTCATTTCCACATTCCTGCTTTCCCTCTCCTTCATGCGGAAGATCAACGAGGGTAAGCCCCTCAATCTCCTCAACTACTGGACCCACGTGTTCACCCGTCTGCTACCCGCAGCTTCGGTCGTGATTCTGCTGACCCTCGCCGGTAGCCTCCTGGTGCTCTCGCCGACCGCCTGGAGCGCCCGCGCCGTGGATGCGCAGTCCTTCCCGGGCGAGCAGGGCGGGGGGAGCGTTACGAGACGGAGTAGCATTGGGACTATGCATGAATCAGCCCAGACCGCATCCGACCAGTCCCTCTACCTCGTCGTCTCCCGGTCAGGTGAAACCCTGACCAACCCGGACGGCACCGTGCACTACGTGCGCGTCCTGCCCCGCACCCTGGCCGAAGAAGGTGCCGTGCTGGGCCGCACCGTACTCCGACCGAACCCCGTTCTAGAGCCCGACCTCATCCCCGGGTTCAACGCGAGGGAAGGCGCGCGCGATGAGCACGCACCCGCAACGGCTGCTCCGGCGGCGGGCACCCCGACGGCAGAGGTGCACGCCCTCTACTGCGAGGACGACGCGCTTCAGGCCGTCGCCGCAGAACTCAACGCCGCCGAACCGAACAGTCAGGAGGGACCCGTGCAGGCCTCCTCCAGCGGCTTCCGCTACTACCCGGTGCACCGCGATCCGCTCGGCCGCGCCCGCTACGCCGCGGCCCTGGCCCGCCGCGACTACCTCATCGAAATGCGGTACTCCGCCTACACCGGTGAAGAAGCCCCCATCGGCCGCAAGGGAATCCGCCGCACCGCATCCGGCGAAATGGTCTTTCCCCGCATCGAACCGGCAGTCATGGGCCTGGTCATGAGCCGCGACGGCGAACGCGTGCTCCTGGCCAATAACCGCCAGTGGCACCCCAACCGTTTCGCACTCATCGCCGGGTTCGTCGACCCGGGCGAAAACCTCGAGGATGCCATCGCCCGCGAGGTCTACGAAGAGACCGGCCTGCGCGCGGAACGCAGCGAGTACCGCATGAGCGATGTGTGGCCCTTCCCGCGCTCGCTCATGATCTGCTACCGGGTGACCGTGGACGAGAACGAGCCCATCGTTCACCACGACGGTGAAATTCGAGCCGCCCGCTGGTTTACCGCCGAGCAGCTGCGCGAGGCGATCGCCATCTCGGAGGAACGCGGCAATAGCGGGCAGGACGACCCCGCCAAGCTTGAGCTGCCCGGCACCAACGCCGTGGCCCGTCGTATGCTGGATGACTGGCTCGCCGAAAAGCCCTAGTGCTACACTGGTAGCTAAGCCCAACGGAGGGGGGTCCCTTTTGCCGTGCCCGCATACAGCGGAGTTTCACACCCGAAGGTACAGTCGGCAGAAGCGAACAAGGCAGGTTTCTCCAGCTGAGGATTGCCTCCTGCACCCCCGCGCCCGGAGCGCATCAGCCGTTGGCAGGACTATCCCCTAGATTTAAGCGAGAAACTTTACGCATGTCTGAAAACACCGCTTCGCGCCCCGACCTTCGTAATGTGGCCATCGTGGCACACGTTGACCACGGTAAGACCACCATCGTCGACGCGATGCTGCAGCAGACCCACGCCTTCTCTGACCACGCAGATGTTGAAGACCGAGTCATGGACTCCGGCGACCTCGAACGCGAAAAGGGCATTACCATTCTGGCGAAGAACACCACCGTGTTCTACAACGGCCCCTCTGCTAACGGCGAGACCATCACCATCAACGTGGTCGACACCCCCGGCCACGCCGACTTCGGTGGCGAGGTGGAACGCGGCCTGTCCATGGTTGACGGCGTTGTGCTGCTTGTGGACGCCTCCGAGGGCCCGCTGCCCCAGACCCGCTTTGTGCTGCGTAAGGCACTGGCCGCCAAGCTTCCCGTGATCCTCGTGGTCAACAAGGTGGACCGCCCCGACTCCCGTATCGACGAGGTCGTGAGCGAGTCCATGGACCTGTTGCTGGGCCTGGCCTCCGACCTGGCCGAGGAGGTCCCCGACCTGGACCTGGACGCTGTGCTGAACGTTCCGGTCGTGTACGCATCCGGTAAGGCCGGCGCCGCTTCCCTGAACCAGCCCGCAGACGGCCAGCTGCCCGACAACGACGACCTCGAGCCGCTGTTCAAGACCATCATCGAGCACGTGCCCGCCCCCACCTACGACCCCAACGAGGTTCTGCAGGCACACGTGACCAACCTGGACTCCTCCCCGTTCCTGGGCCGTCTGGCACTGGTCCGTATCTTCAACGGCACCCTGAAGAAGGGCCAGACCGTCGCCTGGGCACGCCACGACGGCGAGATTAAGAACGTCCGCATCTCCGAGCTGCTGGCCACCAAGGCGCTGGACCGCGTTCCCGCCGAGTCCGCCGGCCCCGGCGAGATTGTCGCGGTTGCGGGTATCGAGGACATCACCATCGGTGAGACCCTGACCGACGCCGAGAACCCCAAGCCCCTGCCGCTAATCAAGGTGGATGATCCCGCGATCTCCATGACCATCGGTATCAACACCTCCCCGCTGGCCGGCCGCGTCAAGGGCGCAAAGGTCACCGCGCGTCAGGTGAAGGACCGCCTGGACCGCGAGCTCATCGGTAACGTGTCCATCAAGGTTCTGCCCACCCAGCGTCCGGACGCCTGGGAGGTTCAGGGCCGTGGCGAGCTCGCCCTGGCAATCCTTGTGGAGCAGATGCGCCGCGAGGGCTTCGAGCTGACCGTGGGTAAGCCCCAGGTGGTCACCAAGACCATCGACGGCAAGGTGTACGAGCCCATGGAGCACATGATCATCGACGTGCCCGAGGAGTACCTGGGCGCCGTCACCCAGCTGATGGCATCTCGTAAGGGCCGCATGGAGAACATGGCAAACCACGGTACCGGTTGGGTCCGTATGGAGTTCGCCGTTCCCGCCCGTGGCCTGATTGGCTTCCGCACCCAGTTCCTGACCGAGACCCGCGGTGCCGGCATTTCCTCCTCGTACTCGATTGATCCCGAGCCCTGGGCCGGCGAGATTGAGTACCGCACCAACGGTTCGCTGATTGCTGACCGCGCCGGCGTGGTGACCCCCTACGCGATGATTAACCTGCAGGAGCGCGGCACCTTCTTCGTGGAGCCCACCTCCGAGGTGTACGAGGGTATGATCGTGGGTATGAACTCCCGTGCCGACGACATGGAAGTGAACATCACCAAGGAAAAGAAGCTGACCAACATGCGTTCTTCGACCGCGGACAACTTCGAAAACCTGACCCCGCCGAAGAAGCTGACCCTCGAGGAATCCCTCGAATTCGCCCGCGAGGACGAGTGCGTTGAGGTGACCCCCGAGGCCATCCGTATCCGCAAGGTCATCCTTGACTCCAACGAGCGTGTGCGCGAGTTCCGCCGCCGCGCCCGCGCCAACTAATTGCGCTGACGGTACGACCATCGGGCCGTAGCGTTTCGAAGAGCCGCCGCCACCTTCCGGAAGGAAGAGGGCGGCGGCTCGGCGTATCCGGGCAGGGCGGGGAGCGAAACCGGGACCGCTCAATACTGAGGTGAGCCTACCCCCGCCGCCGTGTAAGATAAGACCGTGTGCTGAGACAGCGTGCACCCCCGCAGACGCCCTGCGCGCGGGGTGAGGCGTGAGCCCCAGAGGCACATCCCAGTCCGTGCGTTATGAGAGGGAATTCCCGTGTCCGCATCCGACAACAGCCCGCAGGAAGCCGAGCAGCAGAAGCCGCAGGAAGCCGCGACCCCCAGCTACCCCACGCAGGGTGAGCGTATCGCATCCGGGGCCAAGCGCGACCTGCTGCCCACAAACTACGATTCGGAGCAGGCGCGCATCCTCTTCGTGCATGCGCACCCCGACGACGAGACCTCCTCGACCGGCGCGACGATGGCATACTACGCGCAGAAGGGCGCCGAGGTGTACCTCATCACCGCAACCCGCGGTGAGCTGGGCGAGGTCATCCCGCAGCAGCTACAGCACCTGGAGGTCGGTAAGCCCGGATGCACCGACAACGGCGAGGCGCTAGGGGAGTACCGCGTGGGCGAGCTGAACGGCGCCCTCGAGGCCCTGGGCGTGCACCGCCACCTCTTCCTCGGTCAGGAGCCGGCCACCGCCGAGGGCGTGCCGGCCCTCTACCGCGACTCCGGCATGGCCTGGGGCCCGAACGGTAAGCCCATCGCCAACCCCGTCTCGAGCGATGCCTCGCTGACCGCCCAGCCCCTCGAACCGCAGGCGCAGGCCCTGGTCGCCGCAATTCACGAGATTCAGCCGGATGTGCTGGTTACCTACGACGCCGACGGCGGCTACGGTCACCCCGACCACGTGCGCGTGCACCAAATCGTGAAGCGTGCCCTGGAGATTCTGGGGGATGACGAGGACCGACCGCTGCTTACCTGGGGCATTGAGGGCGAGTACAACCCCGAGGACACCCGCGTGCAGGCCGCTATCTTTGGCGACGGCACCGCCAAGCGAAAGGCTATGGAGGCGCACCGCACCCAGATTACGGTGCTGGACGATAAGACCTTCGAGTACTCGAATAAGGTGCCGCAGAAGATTTCTGCCGTTGAGACCTACCGCGTGCTCGACGGCGACCCCACCCGCACGGTCAACCCGAAGCCGCAGGAGGCGGGACTCGTCTCCACGGTGCTGACCGGCGTGATCCTGGGCGCCGTGGCGGCCGTCGCCGGTTCCATCTACCACGCCTGGGTCGTGTACGCAGGCGATGTTGCCCTGCCCGTGGGCTTGCTTATCGCGTACCTGACGATTTTCTTCGCCTCCCTGTGGAGCGCGCTTGCCCTGCGCCGCGGCATGACGGCGGCTATCGTGGGTGCCGTGGCCTTCGTGACCGTGTACTGGCTGGCCTACGGCCGCCCTGACTCGCCCTTCGTGCTCGTGAACCCGGGGCACTCGGCCATCGGCCTGTACGGTGCGCTGTGGTGGTTCGGCGCGCCGGTGGCGGCGATGCTGGGTATGTTCGCGTACACGCGCAACCGGGTGAAGGATGCGCGCTACTTCTCGGCCCGTTCGGCGCATCAGCGTGCGCGTGCCAAGGCCGAGGGTCGGGATAAATAGCGAAGAAAAAGTATGCGTTATTGCGTGTTTTTCCTCGGTGGGAAAAAGGGTTGTGCCCACCCACAAATTAATGTGACGAAGATTTCATTTATATAATTTGGGTATTTTTATAATTCACTGACTAGGTGAAATAATGAACGGCGGCAGGGCAGGCTTGCCTAAAAAATAGGCCCCCGCCCGCCGCCGTTCGCTGTCTAATACACCACGAAAATACGATAAAACACCGAGCGCGCGATAGACTATACAAAGACTTCCCGCCGAGCACCACACGCTCGGCGGTTTACTCTGCAGACCCTGCCCTGGAGAAGGCGACCCGCAGACCGGCGGGCACAGGGCGCACAGCATCGAGAAAGGCACCGACCCATGACCTACGTTATCGCGCTTCCCTGCGTGGACGTCAAAGACCGCGCCTGCGTTGAAGAATGCCCCGTGGACTGCATCTACGAAGGTGACCGCACCCTGTACATCCACCCCGACGAGTGCGTGGACTGCGGCGCCTGCGAGCCCGTCTGCCCCGTCGAGGCCATCTACTACGAAGACGACGTTCCCGAAGAGTGGAGCGAATACGTGAGCGCCAACGCCGACTTCTTCGACGACCTGGGTTCCCCCGGCGGCGCCGCAAAGCTCGGTCCCACCGGCAAGGACGTGCCTTTCATCGCGGCACTGCCCCCGCAGAGCAACTAACCCCATACCTGAAGCAGCCGCGCCCGCAGAGTAATTGCGCGAGTGACCGGATGCACGAGCCCCCACCCCGGCCGATGCGCACCGCACGCGGTGCGCCCCTGGACAAGCTGTCTAGGCGCTGGGATGGGGGCTCTTCCTCTAGTCAGCCCCGAAGCCCGGGCGATAGACTGGAGTGACGAAAAATCCCCAAGCGACCAGGTGACACAATGACTTACGGCCTGAACCTGCCCGAATACCCCTGGGAGGCGCTCGCCCCCTACCGCGCCACCGCCGCGGCTCACCCCGACGGCCCGGTGGACCTGTCCATCGGCACCCCCGTGGACCCCACCCCCGAGCTCATCCGCAATGCGCTCGCCGAGGCATCCGACGCCCACGGCTACCCGACCACCCACGGCACCCCCGCCCTGCGCGAGGCCATCGCCGAATGGTTTGAGCGCCGCCGCGGCGTGAAGGGCCTGGACCCGCAGGCCATCATGCCCACGATCGGCTCGAAGGAGCTCGTAGCCTGGCTGCCCTTCCTGCTGGGCCTGGGCCCCGGCGACGTGGTCGTGTACCCGCGCATCGCCTACCCCACCTACGATATGGGTGCCCGCTTCGCCCGCGCCGAATCCGTGCCCGCCGACAGCCTGGGCGAGCTGGACGCCGACACCCGCAGCCGCGTGAAGCTGATCTGGGTGAACTCCCCGGCCAACCCGAACGGCACGGTCCGCACCGTGGAGCAGCTGCGCGAAATCGTCGCGCAGGCCCGCGAAATCGGTGCCGTGGTGGCCTCTGACGAGTGCTACGCGGAGCTCGGCTGGGGCGCCTGGGACGAGGCCCGCGGCGGTAAGCCTGTGCCCTCCATCCTGGATTCGCGAGTGTGCGACGGCGACTTCACCGGCCTGCTGGCCGTCTACTCGCTGTCCAAGCAGTCGAACCTGGCCGGCTACCGCGCCGCCTTCGTGGCCGGCGCCCCCGAGCTCATGCCGAACATTATCAACAGCCGCAAGCACGCCGGCATGATCGTGCCCGCGCCCGTGCAGGCCGCCATGATTGCCGCCCTGGGCGATGAGGCGCACGTTGCGGCGCAGAAGGACCGCTACCGTGCCCGCCGCGAGGTGCTGGAGGACGCCATAACCGCCGCCGGCGGACGCATCGAGGGCTCCGAGGCGGGCCTGTACCTGTGGACCACCTTCGGCGAGTCCACCTGGGACTCCATCGGCCGCCTGGCCGAGCTGGGCATCATTGCCGGACCCGGCGTGTTCTACGGCGAGGACGGCGAGGGCTACGTGCGCATCGCCCTGACCGCCTCCGACGAGGCCGTGGCCAAGGCCGCCGAGCGTCTGAAGGCCTCCGCGGCTAAGTAGACTGGCCGGCCCATCCGCGCGGCGTTACCGAGCCTCTCGCCGGGGACCTAACCTGCATAGCAGAGAAGCCCCCGCACCCTCCCGAAAGGGGAGTGCGGGGGCTTTGCTGTACCTCGGCCGTGCCTACTTGCGGTCGCCGGGGAGCACGAACATCTGAACGGTCGGCGGGTTCGGGTTATCCAGAGCGTCCGGAATCAGGTTTCGGGTCACCTTCGCGGAGGTGCGCGACGCCAGCTTGTCCGTAATGCCGGTTGCTACAGCCGTCAGCACGAAGTTCACCGTCACGAAGAGTGCCGCCGCCAGAATCAGGGTCTGCAGTACGTTGCCGTCACCGGAACCGATGCGGCGCGCCGAGGCGAGCAGCTCCGGGTAGGATATGATGTAACCCAGGGCGGTATCCTTCAGAATCACCACGAACTGGCTGAGCATCGAGGGCATCATTGCGGTGAACGCCTGCGGAAGCAGGATCCGAATCAGCGTTTGGGTCGGGGTCAGACCAATCGCAAGACCCGCCTCGCCCTGACCGCGAGGAAGCTGCTTCACGCCCGAACGCAGCAGCTCAGCAATCACCGAACCGTTGTACAGGGTCAGGCCCACCACCACGGCGATGAAGGGCAGCTGAGCAGGCGGAAGACCGCTGTACTTGCCCAAGAACAGCCAGAAGAAGATCATCATGATCAGCACGGGCACGGCGCGGAAGAACTCCACGACCACGGTGCCGAACCAGCGGATAACGCGGTACTGGGAGAGTCGAGCAATACCGAAGACCACACCGAACGCAACCGAGGTAACCACCGAAACCGCTGCCGCCGACAGGGTCGAGGCGAGGCCCGGCAGGTAGTAGGAGCTCCAGGCGCGGGCGGTGAACAGGTCGGTCCACTTCTCCGCCTCCAGCTGGCCCTTCTGGCCCATCACGGTCAGCACGTACACCGCGAAAATTGCGAAGACAACCAGGGCCGCAATGTTGAAGATGCGGGTGCGGCGCTGAGCCACGGGACCCGGCTCGTCAAAGAGAACCGACGAGGTCCCGCGGGTTTCGTTACTGATAAAGGGGTTTTTCATCGTTTCACCGCCAGCTTACGGGATGACCAGGTGGTCAACGCACCAATGGGAACAACAATGATGACGAAGCCCATCGCAAACATGATGAAGATAGCGAGCACCATGTTCGCGTCGAACTCAATCATGGATTTCATCAGCCCGGAGGCCTCAGCCACCGACGCGACCGAGGCGACAGTGCTGTTCTTCGTCAACGCAATCAGAGTATTGCCGAGCGGGGTAATGGCACCGCGTAGAGCCTGAGGGAAAATCACCAGGCGGGCGGTGTCGAAGAAACCCAGACCGATAGCGCGTGCCGCCTCAGCCTGACCCTTAGGCACGGTGTTCACACCCGAACGAATCGCCTCGCAGATAAACGCCGAATGGTAAATCGACAGGGCAATGACCGCGTACACGAAGAAGTTCGTGTCGAAATCGTGCGAGAAGGAGAGCTGGAACTGCGTCCACACACCCAAAATGGCGAAAGTCATCATGATGGTGAGCGGAGTATTACGGACAGTATGCACGTAGGCGGTGCCCACCCATCGCAGGGACGGGACGGGGCTGATGCGCATGAGCGCCAGCACGGTACCGAGAACGAACGAGCCAATGGCCGCCCAGAAGGTCAGCTCAATATTGGTCATGAAGGCGCCGACCACATCGTACTTGGACAGGAGGGTGCCGAGTTGGTCAAAGAATGACATTCGTGAACCTCTCTAGAGGCCTAGGCGCAGGAGGTGCCCAGGTGCGGCGGGTTGGTTTCGGTGTTGTAGTGGTAGCCTGTGCCTTCGGTGTACTTGGTGATGAGCTTCTCCCAGGTACCGTCGGCAACCATCTCGTTGATGGCGTTGTTCACGGCTTCGCACTTGTCGGTGCCCTTGGGCAGACCCACGCCGTAGCGTTCGGTGGTGAAGGGGGCACCAACCACCTTCAGCTTGCCCTTGTTCGCTTTGGTGGCTGCCAGACCGGCGAGGGTTATGTCGTCGGTGGTGACGGCGTCCACCACGCCGCCGTTGAGGGCGACCACGCAGTCGGAGTAGCTATTCTGCTTGACCAGGTTCACGTTCTTGGCGAACTTGTCCTGGACCTTCTTGGCGCTGGTGGAGCCGGTCACGGAGCAGAGGTTCTTGCCGTTGAGGTCGTCGGGGCCGTGAATATCGGTGTTATCGGCACGCACGAGCAGGTCCTGGCCCGCGGTGTAGTAGGGGCCGGCGAAGTCCACGGTCTTCTTACGGCTATCAGAGATGGAGTAGGTCGCAAAGATCATGTCTACCTGACCGGTATTGAGCATGTTTTCGCGGTTAGCGGCGGGGGATTCGACGAACTCAATCTGCTCTTCGGAGTAGCCGAGCTTACCGGCGACGTAGCGCGCCACCTCCACGTCGAAACCGGTGTAGGTGTTGCCGTCCTGGTAACCGAGGCCGGGCTGGTCTACTTTGATGCCGATGCGGATCTTGTGGTCGCTTTCTGCGCTGGAGCATCCTGCGAGAGTACCGGTGAGGGCGAGGGATGCTGCTGCGGCGAGTGCCGCCAGCTTGCGTGAATATTTTTGCATGTCGGTCCCTCTGCTTTAGTGGTTGATGATCTTGGAGAGGAAGTCCTTGGCGCGCTCGCTCTTCGGGTTTGTGAAGAACTCGTCCGGGTGCGCCTCTTCGACGATCTCGCCGTCGGCAAGGAAGACGATGCGGTCTGCTGCCTTGCGGGCGAAGCCCATCTCGTGGGTCACCACGATCATGGTCATGCCTTCCCGTGCGAGGGAGACCATGGTGTCGAGCACTTCGTTGACCATTTCGGGGTCGAGCGCGCTGGTGGGTTCGTCGAAGAGCATGACCTTAGGTCTCATGGCGAGTGCGCGGGCGATGGCGACGCGCTGCTGCTGACCGCCGGAAAGCTCTGCGGGCATCTTGTGCACCTGGGAATCCACGCCGACCTTTGCGAGTAGCTTCATGGCCTCCGCTTCTGCCTCCGACTTGGAGATCTTGCGGATTCGGCGGGGTCCAAGGGTTACGTTATCGAGGATGTTCTTGTGCGCGAAGAGGTTGTAGGACTGGAACACCATGCCGACTTCCGCGCGGAGCTTGGCGAGGGCTCGGCCTTCTTCGGGTAGTTCTTGTCCGTCAATGGTGATGGATCCGCTGGTGATAGTTTCGAGGCGGTTGATGGTTCGGCAGAGGGTGGATTTGCCGGATCCGGAGGGGCCGAGGAGGACGACGACCTCACCTTTTCCCACGGAAAGATTGATGTTCTTCAGAACGTGGTTGGTGCCGTAGTACTTGTTGACGTTGGCGATTTCGATGAGGTTTTTCTGCGCTTCGGGAGCTGCCTGTGCGGACATGATGAACCCTTTCACGTGAGGTGCGTCTATGATGCGGGTTGTCTGTATGCTGAGTTTTCAGCTTACGCCTCATGCGGTTTCCTGTCTGCAAAATATTCACTTTACTGTGTAAGCAATGTGAATTTTTAAGCATGAATGCATAGTTATAGTATTTTTGACGTAAAAATATGGGTAAAAAACACCCCATCTTCACAAAAGGCTCTGACTAGGGAATATATTCTTCCCTATCTCTACTCACTCACGAGGTGTCAAACGCCTTTGGGGAGGTAGTCACGACTTGGTAAAAATTTCGAAAAAAGCGCAGAAAAGTGCCCGATAGGTGAGACAACACCTATCGGGCATCCTTCAACACCCCCGCAGGAGGGGCTAAAACTGTTTAGGCTTCGTAACCGTTGGGGTTATTCTTCTGCCAGTTCCAGTGGTCGCGAACCATGGTCTTGATATCACGGGTAGCGCTCCAACCCAGGTCAGCCAGGGCGGAGGAGGGGTCGGCGTACGAGACCGCAACGTCACCGGGGCGACGATCCACAATCTTGTACGGCAGCTCCTTACCGCACGCCTCCTCGAATGCGTGCAGAACCTGCAGAACCGAGTAGCCGTTACCGGTACCCAGGTTCCAGGTGTGCAGGCCGCCGTGCTCAGCAATGTAGTTCAGCGCCTTCAGGTGGCCGTCGGCCAGGTCGACCACGTGGATATAGTCGCGCACACCGGTACCGTCAACGGTCGGGTAGTCGTTGCCGAAGACGTTCAGGTGGTCGCGGCGACCCACTGCAACCTGGGCGATGAAGGGCACCAGGTTGTTCGGGATACCCGCCGGGTCCTCGCCGATACGGCCGGACTCGTGTGCACCAACGGGGTTGAAGTAGCGCAGCAGAGCAATGTTCCACTTGGAGTCGGAAGCGGCCAGGTCGACCAGCATGTCCTCGATGTGCTCCTTGGTACGGCCGTAGCAGGACTGCGCATCCATGTTCATCTTCTCGATGAGCGGCATGGACTCGGGCTCGCCGTACACGGTAGCGGAGGAGGAGAACACGATGGAGTGGCAGTCGGCCTCGTCCATGGCGTAGAGCAGGTTCAGGGTGCCGGCCACGTTGGTCTGGTAGTACCACAGCGGCTTCTCAGCGGACTCACCCACAGCCTTCAGACCCGCAAAGTGAATCACGGCGTCGGGGCGAACCTGCTTGAAGAGGGCCTTCATGCCCTCGAGGTCGAGCAGATCAACCTTGTGGAATTCGGGAGCGCGGCCGGCCAGCTCGGTGACGCGCTTGAGGGACTCTTCGGAGGAGTTGGCGAGGTTATCCATGACGACGACGTCGTGGCCTGCCTTGAGCAATTCAAGTACGGTGTGCGAGCCAATGTAGCCGGCACCGCCGGTAACGAGTACCTTCATGATGTCCTTTCGAGCAAAAATTCCGGCGTGAACCGGACGGAGCATGTGCTGTTGAGCTGTATCTAATGGTACAGGGGTCGAGGCAACAGAATGGTTTTATGCACTGTGCGCTTGTGCACTCCGGTGTGAGCATGTGGGAGGCACATAAAAGACTACGGATGGTGAAGTTATCGAGGAAGGGATGCGAGCCCCGCGCACAACGTAGAAAAAAGGGCCGGGATGCTTCACGCATCCCGACCCCTAAAGTTCACGGGCCGACCCCCAACGTTTGCAAGGGCAACCAGCGCTAGTCCAGGTACAGACTAGTTCAGGTGCAGCGCCTCGTTCAGCTCCACGGTGTTCTTCGCACGCGGCAGAACCTCAATCGCGCCGCTGATCGAATTGCGGCGGAACAGCAGGTTCGACACGCCGGACAGCTCCGCAGCCTTCACCACGCGCGCCTCCTGACCGGGCAGCAGAACACTCACGCGCGAACCGGCGGTCACGTACAGGCCAGCCTCAACCACACAGTCATCACCCAGGGCAATACCGATACCGGACTCCGCACCCAGCAGGGAACGCTCACCAATGGACACGCGCTGAGTGCCGCCGCCGGAGAGGGTACCCATCGTGGAGGCGCCGCCACCCACATCCGAGCCGTCGCCCACCACAACGCCCTGAGAAATACGGCCCTCAACCATGGAGGTGCCCAGGGTGCCGGCGTTGAAGTTCACGAAGCCTTCGTGCATCACGGTCGTGCCGGACGCCAGGTGCGCGCCCAGGCGCAGACGGTCACCGTCGCCAATGCGCACGCCGGCGGGAACCACGTAATCCACCAGGCGCGGGAACTTATCAATGTGGCTCACGCTCAGGTGGCCCAGCTTGCGCAGACCAATCGCCAGCTTCTGGAACTCGGCGGCAAGCACCGGGCCGTGGTTGGTCCACGCAACATTCGCCAGGGTGCCGAACAGGCCGTCCAGGTTCAGCTCGTTGGGGCGAACCAGAGTGTGGGAGAGCAGGTGCAGACGCAGGTACGCGTCGACCGCGTCTTCGGGTGCCTCGTCCAGGTTGATGGAGGCGGTACGCACCTCGGTACGGGCGTTACGCGCCGGATGCTCAACGGCCAGTTCCTCCAGCTCGTCCGCGATGGACAGGTCGGGGGTCTGGGTGAGGGAGGGGGCGGGGAACCAGGCATCCAGGACGGTGCCGGCGTGCTCGCCAGAGACAACAACATTGACCAGTGCAACGCCGGAGGCGTAACGGGGAGTGTTTTCAGACATGCCTCCCATTATAGTTTTGGGGCTTGGCACACATTCAAGACCGTCTCATATGCTCGATATGGGAGTTATGGGCGCGGGTGTGGGCGCGGGCGAACCTGTAAGGTGGAAGGATGAGCGTTTCCCCGAATATTTCTGAGCGTCACCCTGTACCGCAGCCGCCCCTGAACCTGGACGTGTCCATGCCCGAGCTGACCCGTGCCCTGCTGGATTACGAGTCGGTTTCTGGCAACGAACGAACGATTGCCGATGCCGTGCACATGGCGCTGTCGTTCTGCCCGCACCTGCATCTGACCCGCGACGGGGACGCCATCATCGCCCGCACCGAATTCCCGCCGATGCCCGGTGAAGAGGGGGAACGCACCCGCATTATCCTGGCCGGTCACCTGGACACCGTGCCCCTGCCCACCGTCGAGGGTTCCCTCGGCACCGTGCCGGCCACCGTTCGCGAGGAAGACGGCGAGTACGTGCTCTACGGACGCGGCGCGACCGATATGAAGGGTGGCGTGGCCGTCCAGCTGAAGCTGGCCGCCGAGCTGACCGCGCGGGACACCGACTACAACCTGACCTACATCTTCTACGACCACGAGGAGGTCGCGAGCGAGCTCTCCGGCCTGGCGCGCCTGATTCGCAACCACGGCGAGCTCATCACCGACGCCAACTTCGGCGTACTGCTCGAACCGACCAACGGCACGATTGAGGGCGGCTGCAACGGCACCATGCGTTTCTTCGTGCGCACCCGCGGCCTGGCCGCCCACTCGGGCCGGGCCTGGCGCGGCGAGAACGCGATCCACGCCCTGGCGCCCGCGCTGGCGGCGCTCGCCTCCTACAAGCCGAAGACCATTGCTGTGGAGGGGCTGGACTACCGCGAGGGCCTGAACGCGGTGCAGATCTCTGGCGGCGTGGCCGGCAACGTGATTCCCGACGCGGCGGCGATGCACGTGAATTATCGTTTCGCCCCCGATAAGACCCTGGACGAGGCTGTTGCCCACGTGCGTGAGGTTTTCGCCGGGTACGAGCTGGACTTCGTGGACCTCTCCCCGGCGGCCCGCCCCGGCCTGGACACCCCGCTGGCCGCCTCCCTGATTGAGGCGGTGGGGCAGGAGCCCCAGCCGAAGTACGGTTGGACGGACGTGGCGCGCCTGAGTGAAATCGGAATCCCGGCCGTGAACTTCGGCCCCGGTGACGCCCTGCTGGCCCATACCGACAACGAGCACGTGCGCTTCAGCCAGCTGACCCGCTGCCACGCGGACCTGCGCGCCTGGCTGCTCAGCGACCGCGACGACGAGGACTAGGAGGAGGGCTAGGCGGCGCTTCCCGACCCGGTTGCGTGCCGAACGGCGGCATGGGCCCCGTGCGCGAACCCCGTGCGCGAACCCGGGCCAAAGCCCTCCGCCTGCCGGCCACCGCGTTGTCGCCCCGGCCGGCCGGCATCTCACAGCGTCATAGAAGGGGAGACAACGCATCTCTCTTCTAAGATGGAGAGTATCCATACACGTTATTCGAGAGGACAGAGTTGAACATTCTTCTGATTCTGCTCGCCCTGATCCTGCTGGTCATCGCCTCGCTCACGGTGATTGCGCTCGGCGGCCACCGCGCCGTGCCCGGCGCCGCGTTCTTCAACGCCGTGGGCCGTGACGGCCTGGGAGTCTTCGACACGGTCGACGACCTGGACGTCATCGCCAAGCCCTTCAGGGCCCCCGCATCGCAGGCCGTGCCCGCCGAGGGCCCCCGGGCCGTGCAGGAAGAGCCGGAACCCCTTCCTCTGGCCGTGCCGCATACCGGTAACGTTGAGCGGACCCTGAGCGCCCACGACTTTGTGGATCACCATGTGGACAAGCCCTCGGGCGCCTCCGCGGTATCCTCCGCCGAGAAGCCGCAGAGCGGGGAGGCCCGATGAGCGCACGCGCCGGGCTCACCGAATCGAGCGAGCCGGCGGAGCATACCGCATCCCGCGTCGAGCAGAACCGGTCCGAGTCCTTCGACGAGGCCCTGACATGGATGTACACCTCCTCCGCCGAGCGTCTGCGCCGCGTGGGGGAGCGTCTGCGCGCCCTGCCGGCATGGCTTTCGGTGCTGCTCATCTACGGGATTTCGCGTGTGTGGGGCTTCGTGGTGTTCGCCGTGGTCGGCCAGCAGCAGCTACGCGGCCCCTGGGGCGAGCATCTGAGCTACCTCTCCTTCATCAGCACCTGGGATGCCGGCTGGTACGAGCAGATTGCGCTCAACGGCTACCCGAGCGAGCTGCCGGTCAACGCGATGGGTGTCGTCCAGCAGAATCAGTGGGCGTTTTACCCCATCTTTCCGCTACTCTCGCAGGGAATCAGCCGCCTGACGGGCATCGCCTACTACCCGGTGGCCGCCACCGTCGCGTTGTTGGCCGGTTTCGCGGCGGCCTGGATCATCTACCTGCTCTTTGACGCCTCGGTGAAGGCGGCCCGCCTCGCGCGTTCCGGATCTGACTCCGCCGATGCTGAGCCCGCCTCCTCGCTGGCGCTGTGGGGCACGGCCCTGGTGTCGTTCCTGCCGGTGGCTCCCGTGCTTCAGGTGCCTTACGCCGAGTCGCTGAACCTGGTGTTCCTGGCCGGTGCGCTGCTGTGCCTCGTGAAGGGGCGTTACGGCTGGCTGGTGCCGGTTGCGGCCCTGGCCTGCCTTTCCCGCCCGGTGGGCGTTCCGCTGGGTGCAGCGGCGGGCCTGTGGTGGTTCGCCTGCTGGGTTCGGTCGAGTCGCGCTATGGGCATTGGCACGGCGTTTGTGCGCCGTGCGGGGCAGCTGGTGAGCGCCCTGCTGGTGTGTGCGTGCGCGCTGGTGTGGCCCGCGATTGCGTGGTGGGCTACGGGCCGTGTGGATGCGTACACGGCCACCGAGACGGCCTGGCGAGGCACGCATTTGGCGCCGATTCAGCCGTGGCTTTCGCAGGGGTACCTGTACTTTGGGTATGCGGCCCCGATCCTGCTGGTTCTGCTGATCCTGGGTTTTGTCGCGCTGTGCCTGAGCCCAGTTGCGCGAAGCGTTTTGGCGGCCCCGCTGAATCTGTGGTGCGTCTGCTACTTCGCCTACCTGATTCTGTTCCTCAACCCGCAGTCGTCGACGTTCCGTCTGCTGCTACCGCTGTTCCCGCTGGTCGTGGTGATTGCGGCGCTGAGCCGTTCGCGAGCTTACCGCTGGGCATTGCTGGTTGGGGGCGCGTGCGCGCAGTGGGGCTGGGTGGGCTGGCTGTGGCATTGGAAACAGCTGCCCGGCGGTGGGGATTATCCGCCGTAAACCGAATATTGTGTCAGGAGACCGCCGGTGTGCTGCCGGCGGTCTTTTGCGTTCGGGAGGCGCGCGTGTCTGCGGTAGGAGCCGCAGCGTTTTAACCCGGCGGTGGGGATTATCCGCCGTAAACCGAATACTGTTTTGCGAGACCGCCGGTGTGCTGCCGGCGGTCTTTTACGTTCTTAGCCGAGGGCGCAATACTTTCGGCGGGGCTTTAGCTCGCGCATCCCGCAGGTCCAGAGCTTAAAGACACGTTCGTATGGGCCCTTTTGGTCGGCGGCACCGGCCCGGAGCTGATAATCTATATTCTGTGTTTGGTATTAGTGGCACCGAGTTGATTATTCTGGCCATCATCACGTTTGTGGTGATTGGCCCCGAACGCATGCCCGAATACGCCCGTCAGATTCGCGAGTTCGTCAAGACCGTGCGCCGCATGGCCTTTGACGCTAAGGACGACTTCAAAGAGGCCCTGGGCGAGACGGGCCTGGAGGACATCAACTGGCGCCAGTACGACCCCCGCCAGTACGACCCCCGCGTGATTGTGCGTCAGGCATTCGCCGAGGATGACGCCGAGCGCGAGCGCGAGGCGAAGGCCCGCGAGGAGGCGCTGCTGAAGGAGCAGGAGAAGGCCGAGAGCCATTCCCTCCCGCGAGGCGCGTACGCCCCCTTTGACGTGGACGCCACCTAAGATTTTGAAACGAAAGAACCCCGCACCGGTCACGGCGCGGGGTTCTTTCTGTATCAGCTTTTGTAGAGGCTCTAGCCCTAGACGAAGAGCGGCAGGCTCTGCCCCGCCCTCGACTCGCCGGAGTGCAGAAGCTTCGAGGCGATGGACTGGATCTCCTCGGCCGTCGCGGAGTCGGGATGACCCCACACGACGGGCATGCCCTCGTCACCACCGGTGCGCAGGTTCACGTCCAGGGGGACCGAGCCGAGCAGCGGGACGGGGTAGGAGAGCGCCTCCGAGAGACGCTCGGCGAGCACCTGCCCGCCCCCGGAACCGAACATGTCGAGCACGGTGCCGTCGGGCAGGGTCATGGCGGCCATGTTCTCGACCACGCCCACGACCTTCTGGCCGGTCTGCAGGCTCAGGGTGCCGGCGCGTTCGGCCACATCCACGGCGGCGTGCTGCGGGGTGGAGATGAGCACAAGCTCCGCGTTGGGCAGCAGCTGCGCCATGGAGATGGCAATATCGCCGGTGCCGGGCGGCAAATCGAGTAGCAGCACATCCAGGGCGCCGAAGTGCACGTCCATGATGAACTGCTCCAGCGCGCGGTGCAGCATAGGGCCGCGCCAGGCCACCGGCTCGTTGCCCTTGAGGAACATGCCGATAGAAATCACGCGAATAAAGCCGCCGCCGACCTGCGCATCGCCCCAGCGGCGGGCGGGGGCGGGAACATCCACGGTCGGCGGAAGAATCAGGTCATCCAGGCGTGTGGGGGCATCGGTGATGCCGAGCAGGCCCGGAATCGAGAAGCCGTGCACGTCCGCGTCGATAATGCCCACCGAGAGCCCGCGCGAGGCGAAGGCCGCCGCAAGGTTGGCCGTCATGGAGGACTTGCCCACGCCTCCCTTGCCGGACACCACGCCGAACACGCGGGTCAGCGAACCGGGGGCGGTGAACGGGTTGGTGCGTTCGGGCTTAAGCATCGAACGCAGGGCGGAACGCTGTTGCGGGTTCATCGCGCCCACCTGCAGCTGCACTCGCTCGATGCCCTCGACGGTGGCGGCGGCCTCGCGCACCTGCTGCTCGATGGTGTTCTTCAGCGGGCAGCCCTCGATGGTGAGCAGAACCTTCACCTCGGCCCAGTGGCGGCCGGGAATCGGCTCACCGCGCTCATCCAGCTCGGGATGCACGAGCGCGGTCTCGACCATGCCGAGCTCCGTGATGGGGCGGCGCAGCTCGGGGTCCTCTACACGGGCAAGGGCCGCGTAGAGTGCGTCCTGCAGCGGGTTATCGGCGCTCACGGGCGCCTCCCTCCGGGGCATCGCCCGAGGTTTTAGCCGGGCTCTCGGCCTTCCGCTCGCCCGGGTCCTCAGCGTGCGCGGAGCCCTCGGTTTCCTCACCCTCGATGCCGTCGGAGGCGTCAATATCGTCGATGGCCTCCTCCAGGTCCTCAATGTCCTCGCTGATGTCCTGCAGCTGCTCGGCGTGGCGCTCCTGCTCCTGCGCAATGTTCTGCAGTTCCTCAAGAATGTCGCGCAGCTCGCTACGGACGAAGTCTCGGGTCGCCACCTCGCGCAGGGCAATACGCAGCGAAGCAATCTCGCGGGTCAGGTACTGGGTCTCCTCCAGGTTCTGCTGATCGCGCTTACGGTCCTCGGACGCCACCACGCGGTCGCGGTCGTCCTGACGGTTCTGCGCGAGCAGCAGCAGGGGAGCGGCGTAGGAGGCCTGCAGGGACAGCATCAGGGTCAGCAGGGTGAAGTTCAGGCTACGCGGGTCGAACTGCATCTCCTCCGGCGCCAGGGAGTTCCAGGCTAGCCACACGCCACAGAAAATGGTCATCCACATCAAGAACTGAGGGGTACCCATGTAGCGCGCAAACGCCTCGGTCATGCGGCCGAAGGAGTCCGGGTTGGGGCTGGCGAACAGCTTCGGCTTGCGGGTGCCGGGGGTGCTTAGCTGCGATTCGCCGCGCTGCGGGCGGGAATCGCCGCGCTCGCGGTTGCGTTCAGCGTACTTCTTCTCCAGGCGGTCCTTGAGAATACGTGCCTTATCGATGCGGGGGTTCTCTTCGGTACGGTTTGCGTCGCGGCGGTTCGAATCAGGCAAAGCGTCGTCCTACCTTTCGTACGGGAGTTCCATCATCGTAAGTTCGCCAGTCTTCGGGCAGGAGAGCATCGAGCACGTCGTCGATGGTCACCGCGCCTACCAGGCGGTGCGAATCGTTCACAATGGGAACGATGGTCAGGTCGTAGGTTGCCAGCACGCGAGCCAGCTCTTCCAAACTAGCCTGGTCAGAGACCGGCTCGGTGTCGGTGTCGAGGATGTGGCCGATGGGCTCGCTCGGCGGCACGCGCAGCAGCTTCTGCATGTGCACCAGGCCCAGGTACTTACCCGTCGGGGTTTCCAGGGGCGGGCGCGTCACCATGACGGCAGCCGCCATTGCCGGAGGAATTTCCTCGGCGCGGATGTGCGCAAGCGCCTCGGCGACGGTCGCCTCGGGGGAGAGGATAATCGGCACCGGGTTCATGAGCGAACCGGCGGTACCCTCGTCGTATTCGAGCAGTCGACGCACGTCGTCCGCCTCGTCGGGCTCCATGAGTTCCAGCAGCTTCTCACGCTGGGCGTCGTCGAGCTCGATGAGCAGGTCGGCCGCGTCGTCCGGTTCCATCTCTTCGAGGACCTGCGCGGCACGCTCGTCGTCCAGGTGCGAAAGAATCTGCACCTGGTCCTCGGCGGGCAGCTCCTGCAGAACGTCCGCGAGGCGTTCGTCCTGCAGCTCGGCGGCGATTTCGACCATGCGCTTATCGCTCATCTCGTGGATGGCGTCCGCCAGGTCGGCAGGCTTGGAGTTTTCGTGGTTGGCCACGAACGCGGTTGCCGCCTGCGGTTCCACGTCGGTGGAGAGCAGAGCCTCGTCCCAGTCGACGATGAGGGTCTCCTTGGAACGGCGGCGCCACGTGCTGGAGCCGGAGCTGACGCGGGAGACGAACAGCTCGGTCACGCCCCAGTCGCCGTTGCGGCGCTGCTCAATCGCGACGTCCTCGATAACGGCGTCGCCGCTGCCGTCAAGCAGGCGCACGCGGCGGTCGAAGAGCTCACCGACGATGAGGGTCTCGGAGTTGCGCTGCTCGAAGCGGCGCAGGTTCACCAGGCCGGTCGAAATAATCTGGGAGGCGTCGATGCTGCGCACGCGGGTCATGGGCATGAACACGCGTTTCTTGCCGAGCACCTCAACGATGATGCCGACGACAATCGGTTCGGTGCCCTTGGCGGGGCGGGCGCCGGCAATGGAGGCACCCAGGCCGCGTTTGAGCACGACAACATCGCGGAGACGGCCGAGGCGGTCACCGAAGGGGTCAAAAACGTCGAGGCCCAGGAGACGGGCAATGTAAATCTTGCTGGGGGCGCTGAACTTAGAATTGCTCACCCCTCTAGGGTACGCTCCGCCGCCTGGAATCGCACTTTGAGCGTTCTCGTTCTCAGCGGTGCCCGCAGGGAAGCCCCGCGGCCGGGCCCGGACAGGCCGGTACAATTAATGCCATGACTTTTCAGCTGCCGAATCTGCCCAATACCCCGCCCTCCTCGTTTATGGCCTCGCGCCTGGCCCAGGCCAACGGCCACCCCCTGCCGAGCGGCGAGCCGGTCGCCTCCTTCGTGCGCCACGACGACGCGCTATCCGCTTTTGACGTGCTGAACGAGCAACAGTTCCCGGTGACTGCCCTGTACCTGGTCAACGACGGCATCCGTCAGGTAGAGTACCCCGTGCAGACCGGCTACGGCCGCGCCCTGCTGGTATCCGCCATCCAGGGCGTCATGATCGGCCTGCTGTACTCGATGTTTGTGGCGGCCGGCGGCACGAACTTTATGAGCGCGCTGCTCTCAACGGTGCCGATTTCAGTGGCCATTTTTGTGCTGTGGCGCGTATTCGACCTGCGCCGCGGCCGCGGGGTTCGCTACCCCATGCGCACCGAGGCGATTCCCTCGCGTACCGTGCTGTACGCGCTGCCGGAGTACGCCCAGGAGGCGCGCCGCGTGCTGGGCGGTCATTCCCGCTTCTCGGCCGCGGTTGCGGCCGCGCGTGCGGCGACCGCCCCGGAGGCTTCGCAGGCGCGTGCCGCTCAGAGCACCGTCTCGATGAACGGTGCGCCGGTTCCGACCGGTGCCCCGAAGGCGCCGTCCTACCGTTCGCAGGCCGGTAGCCAGCCCGCCCCGAACCAGAACCTGCCCGAGCGCGATACTACCGCGCAGAACGCGGTGGCCCAGAGCGCGGCCCAGAACATGCCCGCGCCCGTCCAGCCCGCGCAGAGCGTTCCGCCCGCCGTCCGGGAGGCGGCAACCGCCGAACAGGTAAATAGTGCGCAGGTGACCGATCAGAAGGCAGAGCCGCAGAAGCGTCCGGCTCAGCGCTTCGGCCTGCGCGTGGACGACCCGGAGGAATACGCCAAGCTGATTCAACCCAAGCCCGAGCGTCCCACCCCGCGCCCGCAGGGTCTACGCGATAAGTCCTCGAAGGACTCCGAATAGGCCTGACACAACCCTAAACCGCAGCGGCGGAAAACAGGCGGAGAAGACGGCGACTGAGAAGAGACGCGAAAGCCCCTCACCGATTCACTCGGTGAGGGGCTTCTTACATTCTATTTAACCAGTTACGGTGTAGTTTTGGGGGCTTCATCATCTTCTTTCTCGGGAATGGTGATGCCCACGGTGACGTACTTCTTCACCGACCATCCGTTCATCGCCAACGATGCCGCGAAGAACAGCGCAGGCAGCCACTCCTTGCGGACCAGCGAATAGCCTAAGTATCCGAGCGCAATACACCCAGCCAAACCAGCTACGCCGATGCACACGGCACGCAGGATGCGGTACCCCTCGGTTCCCTCCTCAAAGCGGGTGCCCTGCAGGTAGAAGAGGCCCTCACGCACAACACGCAGGAACCCCGGGGTCAGGAAAAGCGCAACCGCCAGAGCCGCCGGATCATAGCCTGCAGTCATGAAACTGGTCAGAGGAACCACAAGGCACAGAACCGTGAAAATAGCTGCCGCCACAACGCCCACGCGGGTTGAGTACCTATTCATCTGCTCCATGCGCTGCAGGTCAGGGATATCGTCATTAGGCTTGATGCGCTGGATGAGGAAGTAGGTAATGAATATTCCGCCAGCCATGTACCAGGAAGCGAAGTTCGTCTCAGGGGTCCACAGCATTGCATCCGCAGTGCGCAGTACCCCAAAAGCGGTTAGAACCGTCACTAGAATCAAGCCTGCCGCGCTGATGGAGTGAACGAAGATAAAGAAGTGGTGGAAGAGACCGCCATTTGCTTCATAGCCGTAGCTTTTACTACGCACCGTATCTATGGCTGAGAGGCCTATAGGACCTGCAACGAAGAACATCGCGCCCCACGGCCAAACGTCAATAACACTCATCCCTAGTGATGCAAGGACCATGAAGATAAAGATAAGCCATAGGAAGATAAGCCATAAGATTCTAAAGGTTTCAAAGAAAATACGCACCCTACTCCTTTCATTTACCCATTCCCATTTTGCTGGTTATGCGGAGCCTCCTCGACTTGATGTCGCAATGACGTTACCCCAGCAGACAATGCAGGTACAAAATTATCTACCGTATGTTTCACTGCATATTTAACAGTATGCTTAAGCGGTTGCGAAGTGGTTAGCTGCGTTACAGCCTGATTGCGCCACCAGCCGGAAGAAAATATTGCCTTATGCTGACCCGGTTTCAGAAACTGTCCAACTTGATGCGACAAGAATTCCTTAGTTTCACGCGCAGGAGCCATCATAGCTACATCATCAGCCACCCCTGCGGTTCCCTTCAAACTGGTCCAAGGCTTATAGTCGACAGCCTTACGAATCAGGCTATTTGCCCACTTCCAATCAGTCACTCGGGCTACGAACTCCGCCGACGGCTTAGGTTTCGTAACCACCCCGGCGATATTCTTAGCACTAGCCACGATACGACCACCAATACCGCCGGTAATGCCACCAACTACTGCGCCAATCGCAGCATCTTTCAGCATCTCCCCCATGTCCACAGATCCCTTCTGTGCCTTTTGAGTCATCATAGACATGCCGGCACTAGAAACCGCCCCAGCCAAGCCACCTACCAGGACCATAGT